>Ga0181377_1000248_pt1 | contig 21155 bp, 22 predicted proteins | sample LowvirmetaG_9_FD_130160 | JGI IMG/M metagenome (GOLD analysis project Ga0181377, IMG submission 130160) | Marine viral communities from the Subarctic Pacific Ocean - Lowphox_13 viral metaG | ecosystem: Environmental > Aquatic > Marine > Oceanic | place: Subarctic Pacific Ocean | collected...
CATCTGTAAGATGCCCCGCCAAACTGGCAAAAGTACTACAGTTGTTTCTTATCTTCTTCATTATGCGGTATTCAATGACTCTGTTAATATTGGCATCCTTGCTAACAAAGCAGCGACTGCTAGAGAACTTCTAGGAAGGTTACAGACTGCATATGAGAACTTGCCCAAATGGATGCAGCAGGGTATTATTGCATGGAACAAAGGATCTCTGGAATTAGAAAATGGCAGTAAGATATTGGCAGCTTCTACGTCTGCAAGTGCTGTCCGAGGCATGTCGTTTAACATTCTCTTCCTCGACGAATTCGCATTCGTTCCAAACCATGTTGCAGACTCGTTCTTTGCATCTGTTTATCCTACTATTACTTCTGGTAAAAACACCAAAGTAATTATTGTATCTACACCACATGGTATGAATCACTTCTACCGTATGTGGCATGATGCGGAGAAAGGTAAGAGTGAATATATTCCTACAGATGTCCACTGGTCAGAAGTTCCAGGTAGAGATATTAAGTGGAAAGAAACAACAATCTCAAATACTTCAGAAGCACAATTCAAGGTCGAGTTTGAATGTGAGTTTCTAGGATCTGTTAATACTCTGATTGCTCCAAGCAAATTAAGAACTCTAATTTATGATAATCCAATTACTCGTAATGCTGGATTAGATATCTATGAACATGTGATCGATAAGCACGATTATATCATGACTGTTGACGTTGCTCGTGGGGTTAGTGAAGACTATTCTGCTTTTGTTGTAGTTGATATTACTAAATTTCCACACAATATTGTGGCAAAATATAGGAACAATGAAATCAAACCAATGTTGTTCCCAAATATCATATATGAAGTTGCAAAGAACTACAATGCAGCATATATTCTTTGCGAAGTCAATGATATTGGTGATCAAGTAGCGTCTATTCTTCAATATGACTTAGAGTATCAGAACTTACTGATGTGTTCTATGCGAGGTAGAGCAGGTCAAGTTGTTGGGCAGGGTTTCTCTGGCAAAAAAACACAACTTGGTGTCAAGATGTCCAAGACTGTTAAGAAAGTTGGATCACTCAACCTCAAAACAATGATTGAGGAGAGTAAACTTATATTCAATGACTATGAAATTATTTCAGAACTAACTACGTTCATTCAAAAACATAATTCATTTGAAGCAGAAGAAGGATGTAATGATGACCTTGCAATGTGTTTGGTAATCTATGCATGGATGGTTGCACAGGATTACTTTAAAGAATTAACCGATCAAGATGTTCGTAAGAGATTATATGAAGAACAGAAGAATCAAATTGAACAGGATATGGCACCATTTGGATTCTTGGACGATGGTCTAGGTGAAGATAATTTTGTTGATGCTCAAGGTGATCGTTGGTCTAATGCTTCAGTTGGCGAATATGGTGATATGTCATATATGTGGGATTACAACTAATGGATTTAGATGGTCAGATAAAACTCAATCACTTACTTCTCAGTGATAGGAAATGTAGAACTTGTGGTGAGATTAAAAACTTAATTGATGGATTTTATAGGATAAGAAAAGGTGGATCGTTGCCATCTTCATATTCATATGAGTGTAAACGATGCACTGTTCGTAGAGTTAGAGAAACTAGAAAGAATAAATCAAATACTATTTGGGAATATCCTGACTGGTAGAATGTTCATGCATTGTTTCCCGTCTGAAAAGTGACTTTTTAATAAATATTTTTTAGATAAACTGAGAAATTAAAGGAGAGAAACATGGCGACTCCACAATTATCTCCAGGCGTACTCGTCAGAGAGGTTGATTTAACTGTCGGAAGAGCTGATAATGTATTAGATAATATTGGAGCAATTGCGGGTCCCTTTGCACTTGGTCCAGTTGAAGAACCTATTGATATTTCCACAGAGCAAGGACTGATTAACGTCTTCGGAAAACCACTTTCAACTGACGCCCAGTATGAGTACTGGATGAGTGCAGCATCATACCTTTCGTATGGTGGTGTTCTTAAGGTTGTGAGAGCAGATGGAAATACCCTTAACAATGCAAATGCTGGTGTCAGCATGGCGTCTACTTCCATCAAAATTAAAAACTTTGATGATTATGAAGCAAACTATTCAGATACCGAACCCAACTATGTCTTTGCTGCAAAGAACCCCGGTTCTTGGGCAAACGAACTGAAGGTTTGTGTCATTGACGATGCTGCAGACCAACGCATTGGTATTACTACAACAAACCCTAGTGCTGCTGGTGTAACAATTGGTTTTGGTGTTACAACTGCATTGGTTAACGCAGTTATTCCTGGTGTTGGTGGAACTTCTGGATTCACTGGATACATCAAGGGCATTATTACTGGTGTTGGAACTGCATCCACAACTGGAAACAGCACCTTTGACGTTAAGATTCTTTCTAGAGTCTCTACCGCAACTACCGATTTGGATATTGAGTATCCAATCACTTATGCCGAAGGAAATTCTAACGCAGAATTCCAAGCATCTGATACTATCGGATTTAAGAATAACGCTGGTATTAGCACTGGTAACGGTTCAGTAACTAGTGTTGCTTCTAAGAAAGATTGGTATGGAGAGCAAAAACTTGCACTTACTAATAGTGTAATCTTCTGGAAGTCTATTGCACCAAAACCAGTAACAACTGGATATGCAAGTGGTAGAAACGGTAAGAACGATGCTCTTCACGTTGCAGTTGTTGATGATACTGGTTCAGTAACTGGCATTCAAGGCAATCTGCTTGAGAAGCATACTAATCTTTCCAAGGCACTTGATTCTGTATCAGATACTGATGCACCAACCAAGAACTGGTGGAAAAACTATCTTGCAGTCTATTCCGATAACGTTTATGTTGGAGATAATCCTTCTGCAGGAAATGATACTTACAATAACACGACTCCATTAGCAACTGGTTTCTCCAGCGGTTATACTCCCATTACAGAGTCATCTGGTCTTTGGAATCAAAAGGTACAAGGAGTTACCTTTAGTGCAATCGGAAATACCACTTACACCTTTAAAGGTGGGGTTGATTATTCCTCAATTAATGGAATGACCGCAACTCTTGCAAATATTAAGACTGCATATGAGTTGTTTGATAATAAAGATGAGGTAGCAGTAGATTACCTGATCATGGGACCTGGATGCAGTACCAAGTTTGAATCGCAAGCAAAAGCAAACTCCTTGATTGCTATTGCTGGTCAAAGAAAAGATTGTATGGCAGTCATTTCTCCACATAGAGCAGACGTTGTAAACATTACAAATACAACAACTCAGACGAATAATGTCATTGAGTTCTACTCTCCACTTTCCTCTTCATCTTACGCGGTATTTGATACTGGTTATAAGTACACTTACGACCGTTTCAATGATAGATTCCGCTACATTCCAACCAATGGAGATGTTGCTGGTTTGATGGTTCGCACGTCAATCAATGCTTTCCCATGGTTCTCGCCTGCAGGTCAGCAAAGAGGCATTATTAATAATGCAATTAAACTTGCATATAACCCAAGTAAAGCACAGAGAGATTTACTTTATCCGCTAAGAATCAACTCTATTGTCAATCAACCTGGCACTGGCGTTCTCCTCTTTGGCGACAAGACTGGTCTTACATTTGCTTCCGCGTTTGATCGTATTAATGTCCGTCGTTTGTTCCTCACAGTTGAGCAAGCACTTGAAAGATCGGCAGAAGCACAACTGTTTGAATTGAACGATCAAATCACTAGAGCAAACTTCGTCAACATTGTTGAACCATATCTCCGTGATATTCAAGCAAAACGTGGAATCTACGGATTCCTTGTTATCTGCGACGAAACGAATAACACCCCTGATGTCATTGATAATAATGAGTTCAGAGCAGACATCTTCCTGAAGCCTGCTAAGTCTATCAACTACGTCACCCTTACCTTCGTTGCTACTAGAACTGGAGTTGACTTCCAAGAAGTCGCTGGCAGAGTTTGATACTAATATATTATAAATTACTAAAGGAGGAAACTAACAATGGCACAAATTCCAACACGCGGAATCTCATCTTTTAAGTCAAAACTTATTGGGGGTGGCGCACGTCCTAATCTATTCGAGGTGGACGTTACCTTCCCGGCCGCTGTTAACCTTGGTGTCCAAGGTGATGGTGGTAGTGGTTCATTTGACTCTGAAAACTTCAGATTTCTCTGCAAAACTGCAGCACTTCCTGGTTCAAATATTACTCCCATCGAAGTTCCCTTCAGAGGTCGCACTCTGAAGATTGCTGGAGACAGAACCATCGAACCATGGGCAGTCACCATCATAAACGATGAAGACTTCTCACATAGAAGATCATTTGAGGCATGGATTCAAAACATGGCTCAATATGGAGACCACTCTGGTCTCACCGATCCCAACTCTTACATGGGTAATGCAGTTGTTTATCAACTCGGTAGAAATGAGTCAAATCAACAGGGAACTAACACAACTGGAGATAACTCCAGAATTTTAGCACAATATCGTTTCATCGATATCTTCCCAACTTCTATCTCTGAAATCGGACTTTCTTACGATAGTGAGAATGCAATCGAAGAGTTTACCGTTGACTTCCAAGTTCAGTACTACTTCCCTGAAGCACCTGGCACTGGAGCTTGATAAATAGTTTGAGGAAAAGTTCAAACCTTAAATAATGACAAAACTCTTTGGTTTCTCTATTGAGGATAAAAATCAATTATCACCCGCTGCGGTCTCGCCCGTTCCTCCAAATAACGAGGACGGGTCTGACCATTATTTGAGCAGTGGGTTTTTTGGTTCTTATGTTGACATTGAAGGTGTATATAAAACCGAGTTTGATTTAATCAAACGATATCGTGAAATGTCTCTTCACCCAGAAGCAGACAGTGCAATTGAAGATATTGTAAATGAAGCAGTTGTATCAGATACTAATGATACTCCTGTTGAGATTGAACTTTCTAACTTGAATGCAAGTGATGGCATTAAGAAAAAGATTAGACAAGAGTTTAAATATATTCTTGACCTTTTAGATTTTGATAAGAAAGCACACGAAATCTATAGAAACTGGTATATCGACGGTCGTTTATATTACCATAAAATTATTGACTTGAAAAATCCCCAAGAAGGTATTCAAGAACTTCGTTATATTGACTCACTTAAGATTCGTTATGTTCGTCAAATGAAAAAGCAGGAAAAAGATTCTCGTTTGGCGGTTTATCAACCAAACAATCCCATGGAATATGAATTCCCTGAGATTGAAGAGTATTTTGTATACAATCCCAAGTCAGTTTATTCTACAACTAGTCCCAGTTCTATGGCTGGAGCAAGTAAGGATATCAAAATTGCAAGAGATGCAATTTCATATTGTACTTCTGGTCTTGTAGATAGAAATAAGGGATCAACTCTTTCATATCTACACAAAGCAATTAAGGCACTTAATCAACTTCGTATGATTGAGGATTCTTTGGTAATCTATCGTTTGAGTAGAGCACCAGAACGTAGGATCTTCTACATTGATGTTGGTAATCTACCTAAACAGAAAGCAGAACAGTATCTGCGTGATGTTATGAGTAGATACCGTAACAAACTTGTGTATGATTCCAGTACTGGAGAAGTTCGTGATGATAAAAAGCATATGAGTATGCTTGAAGATTTCTGGTTGCCTCGTCGCGAAGGAGGTCGTGGAACTGAAATTACAACTTTACCAGGTGGACAGAACCTTGGAGAAATTACTGATATTAAGTATTTCCAAGAAAAACTTTATCGTTCCTTGAATGTTCCCACTTCACGTATTGGTGGAGAAGGTGGATTTAACCTTGGTCGTTCTTCTGAAATTCTTAGAGACGAAGTTAAGTTCAGTAAGTTTGTTGGACGTTTGAGAAAGAGATTCTCTGCAATGTTCAATGATATGCTAAAAACTCAACTCATTCTTAAGAATATTATCACTCCCCAAGACTGGGAGATTATGAGTGAGCATATTCAGTATGATTTCATGTATGATAATCATTTTGCAGAACTGAAGGAAGCAGAACTTCTCAACGAAAGGTTGAGTATGGTTCAGCAAGCAGAACCTTATGTAGGTAAGTATTTCTCCCAAGACTATTTGCGTCGTAAGGTTCTCCGTCAGACTGATCAAGAGATCATCGAACAAAATGTATTGATTGAAAAGGAAATAAAAGCAGGCATAATTCCTGATCCGGCAGAAATGCAAGTTGATCCAGCAACTGGACAATTAGCAGCACCTGGTGGTGGAGACTTGGGTGCTCCTGTTTTAGAACCAGAAATTGACGAAACTTCAGTTGAACCACCAGAAGGTGGAGAAATCTGATAAATAAAAACAAATTACAAATTTAAACCGATGGATGAATTAATGAATGCGATTGTCTCTGATGAGAGTCCATCTCAAGTAACTGACAGGATTAAAGATATTCTTTTTGCAAAATCTGGAGAGAGAATTGAAATGATTAAACCTATTATTGCTGATAATATGTTTGATAATGTCCAAGAATATTCTTCAGAAGAAGAATAGTAATAAATAAGTAATAAATGTATTATAAGAATAATGACTCATAGACCAGTCGGGTCTGGCGTCTCGTTTTCTACGTCAACAAGTTCATCGAAATCTGCTGCTTTTACTGGAAAATCCCAGGCACTCAGACTTTTTGCTACAGATAGTAATACCTTTGTTGCAATTGGAACTGAACCGACTGCAACTGTGAACGATTATGCCGTGCCAGCAGGAACAACTGCAACTATTGCTATCAACAACGGATCTGCAAGAGTTGTTGATGTTACTCGCGGAGCAACTACTTTCGTTCATTTTCCTGAAGGTCAAGCATCTCCATTTGGTGTAGGAGATTATGTTTCCTTATCAACTTCAGATAATGGTGGACAAGATTATTATAATTTTAGTCATAAACCAGTAACTGCAGTTTCAACTTCTGCAAATGTTGATGGTTTCTATTCAACTAGAATTACAGTCGGAACAGATACATCAGGTATTGCAACGGCATTTAACGATCCCGATACATCATTAAGAAATTCAATCAAAGTTGCAGCAATCACTGATCAAGGAACTGGAGCACTCTACACACAACAAGTACAAATTAGCGGAGCAGCCTGATGAAACTAATTAGAGAAGAAGTAGAATCAGTAGAATTTATTGTCGAATCTAAGAACGGCAAAAAGTCTATGTATATTGAAGGAGTATTCCTTCAAGGAAACATCAAGAACCGTAATGGTCGTATGTATCCTATGGACACTCTTCGTAAAGAAGTTTCGCGATATAACGAAAATCATGTTCAATCAGGTAGAGCACTTGGTGAACTTGGACATCCCGATGGACCAACAGTAAATTTAGATCGTGTATCTCATAAGATTATTTCTTTAAGAGAAAGTGGATCTAACTTTATCGGTAAAGCAAAAATTTTAAGTACCCCTATGGGCAAAATTGCATCTTCACTTATTGATGAAGGTGTAAAACTTGGAGTTTCTTCCCGTGGTATTGGTTCATTAAAGCAGACTCGTGAAGGTGTTAATATTGTAAGTGATGATTTTATGCTTGCAACTGCTGCTGATATTGTAGCAGATCCTTCTGCACCCGATGCTTTTGTTGAGGGTATTATGGAAGGTAAAGATTGGGTGTGGGATGGTGGCATTCTTCGTGAGAAGTATGCTGAGAAAACATACCAACATATTAATACGTTAGTAGATCAAAAGCAACTTGATGAACAAAAGTTAAATTTGTTTAATCAGTTTCTTTCAAATTTATAATTCTATAAATAAATATAGATTAATTCAGAGGTTAGACGGAGAGTCAAAATGTCGCGTGATAAAAATTTACAAGAAATGGAAGCAGGCACAAAGCAATCCAAAACTGCTGTTAATGCAGGCGCTAAGCCCGCAGAAGCAATGGATACTTCAGTAGCAGGTTCCTACGAAGATCTCGGTGGTCCTACCCCCGAGAACTACAAACCCGATGACGATTCAGCAAAACTGAAAACGCCAGGTGCTACCCTTAAGCAAGTTAGGGACGTAGTAAATAAAGGTTCCAAAGCAGCAGAACCAATGAAGGGTATGAAAGAAGAGGAGCAACTCGATACTGAAGAAGTACTCGAGGAAGAAGAAGAAGTTACTACTGAAGAAGTAGTTGCTGAAGCAACTCCCGAATATGACATCGAAGAAGATGTCAATGCTCTGCTTGGCGGCGAAGATCTTTCCGAAGACTTCAAAGAAAAAGCAAAAACCATTTTTGAAGCAGCAATCAACACTAAGGTCGCTGAAGTCAAAGAAGCACTAGAAGTGCAGTACGAAGAAGCATTAGCAGATCGTCTGCTTGAAGCAACAGAAGAACTTAAGGAAAGAGTTGATTCTTACCTTGAGTATGTTGCTGACGAGTGGGTTAACGAAAACGAACTCGCCATCGAACAAGGTCTTAAGACCGAAATGACCGAATCATTCCTTGAAGGAATGAAGGGTCTTTTTGAAGAACATTATGTATCAATCCCTGAAGAAAAATATGATGTGCTTGAGAGCATGGTAGAAAAACTTGATGATATGGAGACAAAACTCAATGAGCAGATTGAGAAGAATATTGGATTAAACAAGAGACTCGCTGAGTCTGTTGCCGATAACATTCTTGATCACGTATCCGAAGGTCTCGCTCAGACCCAGAAGGAGAAACTCGCCTCACTTTCCGAAAGTGTTGAGTTTGAAAGTGAAGAAGAATATCGTGAAAAGCTGGAGACACTTAAGGAGTCATATTTCTCCTCTAAGCCACAGTCTTCTTCTGCTAAAACTGAAACCCTTTCTGAAGGTGTAGATGTTTCTGCAGAATCATATACTGGTTCTATGGATTCATACCTCAGAACCCTAGGTTCCTTTAGCAAATAATTGAATTTAATATAATTCAAACGTAAAAAAACACTTATTAAGGTAATAGCAAATGTTCCAATCCGAGCATCTGCAGGAAAAGTGGGCACCTCTTCTCAACCACGAAGGTTGTGACAAGATCTCTGATCCTCATAGAAGAGCCGTCACCGCTGTCCTGTTAGAAAACCAAGAAAAATTTATGCGTGAGCAGTCTGCTTTCTCTGAAAGTGGAATGCTTAACGAAGCACCAACTAACGCTGCTGGTAATGGTGGATTCACTGGATCTGCGGCCGCAGCAGGTCCTACCGCAGGTTTCGACCCCGTTCTGATCTCCTTGATCAGACGCTCAATGCCTAACCTGGTCGCATATGACCTTGCAGGCGTTCAACCAATGAGTGGTCCTACTGGACTCATCTTCGCGATGCGTTCGCGTTATACCAACCAGTCGGGTAACGAATCATTCTTCAACGAACCTGATTCCGCATTCTCTGGTCAGGATGCAGGTAACGACCTCACCAACGGTTTCTCTGACGTTACCGCTGGTATGGGTACTACCAGTCAGTCTGGTTCTAACCCCTCAATCCTGAACCCAGTTGGTTCTGCAACCTCCACCGCATATGATGTCGGTCAGGGTATGCGTACCGATGACGCAGAAGGTCTGGATGGTAGCGCAGGTAATGCGTTCAACCAGATGGCATTCTCTATCGAGAAAGTCACCGTAACCGCTAAGTCCAGAGCTCTGAAGGCAGAGTACTCTTTGGAACTCGCACAAGACCTTAAGGCAATCCACGGTCTGAACGCTGAAGCGGAACTCGCTAACATTCTCTCTACTGAGATTCTGGCTGAGATCAACCGCGAAGTTATCAGAACCATCTATAAGGTTGCTGAACAAGGCGCTGTTGAGAACACCGCTACTGCTGGTGTATTCGACCTCGACGTTGACTCCAACGGTCGCTGGAGTGTTGAGAAGTTCAAGGGTCTCCTGTTCCAAATCGAGCGTGATGCAAACCGCATTGCACAAAGAACTCGTCGCGGAAAGGGTAACATCATCCTGTGTTCTGCAGACGTTGCTTCTGCACTGACCATGGCTGGTGTACTCGACTATACCCCCGCGCTTAACGCTAACCTGAACGTTGATGATTCTGGCAACACCTTTGCTGGTATTCTGCAAGGTAAGTATCGTGTTTATATCGATCCTTATGCTTCCAACCTGGCTGCTAACAATGGTGGTCTGGCACAAGGTTCTAACCAGTACTACGTCGTCGGTTATAAGGGTTCTTCGCCTTATGACGCAGGTGTGTTCTACTGCCCATACGTTCCTCTTCAGATGGTTCGTGCAGTTGGAGAGAACTCCTTCCAACCTAAAATCGGCTTCAAGACCCGCTACGGTCTTGTCGCGAACCCCTTCGCAGAAGGAACCGAGCAGGGTCTGGGACGCCTCCAGGTTAATAAGAACCGCTACTATCGTCGCGTTGCTGTCAAGAACATCATGTGATCCATTCGGTTCATATCGTTCTTCAGAGGGTGGTCTTCGGACCCCCTCTTTTTTTATCTAAATAAATATAAAACTGAGATAATGGCAGTATCAAACGCATTTGCCAACCAGATACAAAATAGAAATTTTCTATCTCCAGTTGGATTTAAATTTATTTTGAATCGAACTCCTAAAGTATCATTCTTTGGTAATTCTGCAAACGTACCAGGCATAACTCTTGGTATAGCAGAACAACCAACATACCTTAAGAATATTCCAGTTCCTGGAGATAAGATAGATTTTCAAGACTTTACGCTAAGATTCATTGTCGATGAAAATCTTGAAAACTATATGGAGATGCAGAAGTGGATTCGTGGATTAGGATTTCCAGAATCTCTTGAAGAAATATATAACCTTCAGGATAGTAAAAGATATGGTGAAGCAAATAGAGAAAAGATTATGGACATCTATTCAGATGGCACTCTTTTCATTTTAAACAGTAACAATAACATTAACTTCCAAGTTAAATTTAAAGATATGTTCCCATATCAATTAACAGATTTATCTTTTGATGCCACAGATGTTGACATTGAATACTTTACATCAGAGGTCACTTTCAAGTATACTATCTATGATATACTAGATAAAAACGGCAATCCCTTATGAGTTTTGATTTGGACACCATCCAAAAAATGTGGGTGGAAGATTCAAAAATTGATATTGATAACCTTCATACAGAATCTTTAAATATTCCAACACTTCATGCGAAGTACTTTGACATATACAATAACATAGTTCTACTTAAAAAGAAAGCAGAACAACAGAAGAAAAATATTCGTCATGAAAGGTATGAATACTTTTCGGGTAAAGCAGATCCAGAAGTTTATATTGATAACCCATTTCCAAAGAAAATTAGAGATAAAGAAACTATGCAAAAATATCTCGACGCAGATAATAAGTTATCTTCTGTATCTTTGAAAGTCGAATACTACGATACGATGCTTAATTATTTGGAAAGTATTCTGAAGGTAATTCAAAATCGCACATATCAGATTAAAAACGCTATAGAGTTCATTCGTTTTCAGTCAGGATTGGGGTAATGAGCGAAGAATGGGTTTATGAAAATGAAGATTTTGATCCAGAAGGAACTTATATAGAACTACAGTTTGGTCCCGAAGACACATATCTTCTTTATAAATCTGTCTCAGTTCATCTTGACAAATGGTCTGGTGGAGATCCAAGTGAGCAGGAAAGACTTTATTATCTTAAAAATTTTCTGTATAGAGTTGTGCTTGAATATAAATTCAATATAGACTAATTCTTAATTATAAGTTTCATAAAATACAATAAATATTTTTAGATGAATGGACCTATGTGACTGACACGACAGTAAATCTTGTTATTTCTAAGTCTAACGAAGTATTTTTAAAAATTCATACAGAACCTCATATTGAATATGAGTTGCGGGATCACTTCAAGTTTGAAGTTCCCAATATGAAATTTATGCCTCAATATCGTAATAGGCAATGGAACGGAGAAATTCACCTGTACGATATGAGATCAAAGCAGATCTATGTCGGTCTGTTAGATAAGATTATATCTTTCTGTAACAACTACGGATACACTTATAAATTTGAAAGTAATAAGTTCTACGGACTTCCTTTTGAGATCAATGAGCAAATTTCATTCGAAGGAGTCAAGGACTACATGAACTCTATTTGTGCTCATACTCCCAGAAAGTATCAGGTTGAGGGAGTATATGATGCTTTACGACATAATCGAAAGCTATTGATAAGCCCCACAGCGAGTGGCAAATCTTTAATGATTTATTCCCTCGTAAGATACTATGTGGATAAAGGACAAAAAATTCTCTTAGTTGTTCCAACGACATCTCTTGTAGAACAGATGTACAAGGACTTTTTGGATTATGGTTGGAGTGCTGACTCATATTGCCACCGTATCTATTCTGGTCGTGAAAAAAGTAATGATGCACCAGTGACCATCACAACTTGGCAGTCTGTCTATAAGTTAGATAGAACTTTCTTTGAAGACTACAATGTAGTTATAGGAGATGAAGCGCACCTATTTAAGAGCAAGTCTCTTATTTCAATTATGACTAAACTTCATCATGCCAAGTATAGATTTGGTTTCACAGGAACTTTAGACGGCACACAGACGCATAAATGGGTCTTAGAAGGAGTCTTTGGACCATCATATAAGGTTACAAGAACAGACGAGTTGATGAAACAGGGACACCTTTCTCAACTTGATATTCAATGTATTGTGTTAAAACATCCTCCTCACAAGTTTGAAGTATATGAAGATGAGATTCAATATCTTATTTCACATGAACAACGAAATAAATTTATTACTAACTTAGCATTAGATTTAAAAGGCAATACGCTTGTCTTGTTTAGTCGTGTCGAATCTCATGGAGCAATTCTTTTTGATAAGATAAATAGCAACAAGGGTGAGAACCGTAAAGTATTTTTTATACACGGTGGCGTTGATACTGAAGAGAGGGAGTTGGTAAGAGAAATAACCGAAAAAGAAAATAATGCAATCATCGTTGCCTCTTATGGAACTTTTTCTACTGGTATTAACATTAAAAACCTCCATAATGTGATCTTTGCTTCACCCAGTAAATCGAGAGTTAGAAATCTACAATCAATTGGAAGAGTACTTAGGAAAGGAAAAAATAAAACTAAAGCAATACTCTACGACATCTCTGATGATTGTACGTACAATTCAAGGAAAAACTACACTCTAAACCATCTCATAGAAAGAATTAAAATTTATAATGAAGAGAACTTTAATTATGAGATAATCACTATTCAATTAAAGAATTAATATGGAAGAAGATTTTTATGCAACCCTAAAATTAAACACAGGTGAAGAAATATTCGCCAAAGTAGCAGCATCTGAAGAGGAAGATAGAACTTACATTGTACTGTCTTATCCTATTACGATATCAGAAATTAAAACTAAATCTGGTAAACAGTTTGGTTACAAAATGGAACCATGGTTAAAAACTACTACTGATGATATGTTTATTCTTAAATTAGATGATGTTATAACAATGAGTGAATCATCTGATATTGAAATAATATCTTTATATCAATCTTATGTAAGACAAACAAGCAAACTTTCGAGTAATTTATCTAAGACAAAAATGTCTAGAAAAATGGGATATATCTCTAATGTCAATGATGCTAAAGAAATCCTAGAAAAACTCTACGAGAATAGTTAATCTTTAAAGGTAAGCTATAGCTGTCTTATCAACCTTAACAAAGATATCCTACTGATGATTTGAGTACTTGTCAAGTATTTAACTAAATGGTATAATTTATAGATAATATGAGATATTTTTATGATTCAATCAGGAATGGCAAAAAGAAAAAGATCGGAACATTACGTCAACAATAAAGAATTCCTTGCTGCTCTTATTGAACATCGATGCAATGTCGAAGTTTCTTATAGAAAGAAGTTCGGAAAGAATTTAGAAGAACAAGATAAGTCTGAAAGAGCAAAACGATGGGATACGAAACCTCCTATTCCACGCTACATTGGTGAGTGTTTTTTAAAGATTGCAAATCATCTATCATTTAAACCAAACTTCGTCAACTACATGTTCAAGGAGGACATGATCTCTGATGGAATCGAAAATTGCGTTCAGTACATACATAATTTTAATCCTGAGAAATCCCAAAATCCTTTTGCTTACTTTACGCAGATCATTCATTATGCATTTCTCAGACGTATTCAAAAAGAGAAAAAGCAATTAGAAATCAAGAACAAGATTATTGAACGATCTGGTTACAGTGAGGTGTTTGACGACAACAACACCCTTGACGGATCGAACTACTCCGAGTATAATCAAATCAAGGATAATGTCCATTCTAAACTGCGTGGATAATGAAAATTGCAATCATTACCGATCAACACTTTGGTGCTCGTAAAAACTCTAAGTTATTTCACGATTACTTTCTAAAGTTCTATAATGATGTGTTTTTCCCGACGCTGGAACAGTACGGGATAACCACAGTTGTAGATATGGGAGATACCTTTGACAGTCGTAAAGGAATTGACTTCTCTGCACTTGCTTGGGCAAAGACCAATTACTATGATCGTCTACATGATCTTGGTATAAAAGTTCATACAATCGTTGGCAATCACACTACATATTACAAGAATACCAACGATGTTAACTCTGTAGACCTACTTTTACGGGAATATAAAAACGTTAATGTCTACTCAGAGGCAACTGAAGTAAAGTTAGGAAACTTGAAAACGTTGTTTATCCCGTGGATTAATGCAGAAAATCAAGACAAGACTTTCAAACTTATTGAAAATTCAATTTGCAAAGTTGCGATGGGGCACCTTGAACTCCAAGGATTTAGAGTTAATAAGCAAATCGTCATGGAGCATGGTCATGATTGCGAGTTATATTCAAAGTACTCCAAGGTCTTCAGCGGTCACTATCACACTAGATCGGATAATGGACTGGTATACTATCTGGGAAACCCCTACGAAATGTTCTGGTCAGATGTCGGTGATCGGAGAGGATTCACCATCTTTGATACAGAGACTCTGGAACACACTCACGTAGATAATCCTCATAGAATGTTCTATAACATTTATTATGAAGATACTTCTTATCAAACATTTGATACTAGAGAATATGAGAACAAAATTGTACGAATCATTGTCCGTAAAAAAACTGATCTTAAAAATTTTGAAAGGTTTGTAGATAAACTTTATGCTTCAAATGTTTCTGAACTCAAGATTGTTGAGAACTTTCAAATTCAAGAGAATGAAGAGTTTGAAGCATTTGAGTCAGAAGATACTCTTTCTATCTTGAATAGATATGTGGAAGAAGCAAAAATAGATCTTGATAAGTCTATTGTTCAAAACCTTATTTCTGAAGTCTATCAAGAAGCTTGCGAAATGGTATAATGTTTATTTTAACAGTCGATGGTAGAGAAGATGATGGTGCTTATAGTGTTATAGATGATGAAGGAAATCAAACACTATACATCTTTGAAGAAGAAGATGATGCCGTTAGATTTGCTATGATGCTAGAAGAGGAAGAATATCCTGAAATGCATGTAATGGAAGTTGATAAAGAGATAGTTGTATCTATCTGTGAAGTCCACGATCATAATTATGCTATAATAACAAAAGATGACCTTGTGATTCCCCCTGAAGTAAATGATATTATTTGAAAAAATCCGTTGGAAAAACTTTCTTTCTACCGGAAATCAATTTACAGAAGTTGAACTGAATAAAGAATCTACAACTCTTATCATTGGCAATAATGGTGCAGGTAAGTCAACGATCTTAGATGCGTTAACTTTTGTATTGTTTGGAAAATCTTTTCGTAAGATTAATAAACCACAACTCATCAACTCTACGAATGAAAAGGATTGCCTTGTAGAGATTGAGTTTACTATTGGTTCTACTAACTGGATGATTCGTAGAGGAATCAAACCAAGCTTATTTGAAATTCATAGAAATGATACTCTGTTAGACCAGAATGCTTCTGCAGTAGAGCAACAGAAGTTTCTGGAACAGGTTATTCTTAAGATGAACTATAAGTCTTTTACTCAGATTGTCATCTTGGGTAGCAGTAACTTTGTTCCATTTATGCAACTGGCGACATCAAGTCGCAGAGAAGTTATTGAAGACTTGTTGGATATTAAGATTTTTTCTTCAATGAATAATATTCTGAAAGAAAAGATTCGGGGTATCAAGGATAATATTCGCACCTTAGAACTCAAGAAAGAATCTGTTAGTGATAAAGTTCAGATGCAGGAGAACTTTATTGAAGAACTTGAGAACCGTGGAAAGAAAAATATTGAGGGTAAAGAATTTAAAATTGGCGAACTCCTCATAGAAGAAAATAATTGGATGGGGAACAACGAAGAGAAAAATAGAAAACTAGTTGAACTCCAAGGAAAACTTGAAAGTTATAGTGGTGCTACTAGTAAACTTCGTAAGTTAGGAAATTTGAAAGGTAAGATTTCTAACAAAGTATCAACTATTACTAAGGAACATAAATTTTTCTCACAGAATACGGTTTGTCCTACCTGTACTCAGGATATAGAAGAATCGTTTCGGTTAAATAAAATTGAAGACGCTCAAAATAAGGCAAAAGAGTTGCAATCTGGATATAAAGATCTGGAGGATGCAATTAAAAATGAGGAAGAACGAGAGCGTCAATTTACTGTTCTATCAAAGGAGATTACTTCCCTAACACATGGCATTTCTCAAAACAATACTAAGATCGCTGGATGTCAACGACAAGTCAGAGATCTGGAATCGGAAATTCAAAAAGTTACCGAACAACTTGCAAATAGAACTGCTGAGAATGAAAAGTTAGATATCTTCAAAGAAAACTTAAAACAAGTATATGATGACTTGTCTGGGGAAAAAAATCTGATTCAATATCACGACTTTTCGTATTCTTTGTTAAAGGACAGTGGAGTAAAATCTAAAATCATCAAAAAATATTTACCTTTGATTAACCAACAGGTTAATAGATATCTTCAGATGATGGATTTCTACATCAACTTTACGTTAGATGAAGAGTTCAACGAAACGATTCAATCCCCTATTCATGAAGACTTTTCTTATTCTTCTTTTAGTGAAGGTGAAAAACAACGTATTGACCTAGCACTTCTCTTCACTTGGAGGGAAGTTGCAAAATTAAAAAATTCAACTAATACAAACCTTCTCATTCTTGATGAGATTTTTGATTCTTCCCTTGATGGATTTGGAACAGAAGAATTTCTTAAAATCATTAGGTATGTGATTAAAAACGCAAATGTTTTTGTCATCTCTCATAAGAGTGGAATGGAAGACAAATTTGAAAATGTTGTGAAGTTTGAAAAAACAAAAGGTTTTAGTGGAATTGTAAAATGAAAGTATTGATCACAGGACATAAAGGTTTTATTGGTAGTAATGTTTATCTGGACTGGCAAGAAGAACTTGGAAGTGTAAACGTTGATGGTATCGATAGACCTGATGACGTGAGTAGTTTTTCTGGAGGTGACTATGATCTTGTAGTTCATCTTGCAGCATATGCAAACATCAGAGACAGTCTTGAAAATCCCCAACTGTTTTATGAGAACAATGTAGTCAAAGCAAAACCACTCTTTGACTGGTGTCAAGAAACAAATACTAGACTCCTTTATGCGTCTTCTAGTGCAGTAGAAGAAGACTACTGGGAAAATCCATATGCAATGACAAAGTGGGTGAATGAAATGATGGCACCAAAGAATTCAGTGGGAATGCGTTTCACGACAGTTTATGGTCCTGATAGTAGGAAGGACATGATGTATCGTATGCTTCAGGACAAAACTGCCAAGTATGTCACGAATCATAAGCGAGACTGGATTCATGTGAAGGATGTATGTCGTGCTATTCGGTATCTTGCAAGTAGTGATATCACTGGTCCTGTATCTGTTGGAACTGGAAACTCTGTTTCTGTAAAAGACCTAGCGGAAAAAATGGGTATGGGTCACCTACCAGTAAAGGAAGTCACACCAGGAGAACGTCAAGACAATGCTGCCGATGTTACACTTCTGAAAAGTACTGGATGGTTTCCAAGCATTAATGTTCTTGATACAGTTTAGAGAAGTAAATTTATAAATACTTAAAAAGTTTACTTAAAATGGATTATAAAGATCTGCGTAGTATTCAAGAATCATACAACGCAATGTATTCTGAAGAAGTAGTTGACGAAAGTTTAGCAGGAATGGTTGATAAAGCAACCAAAGCAGGTCAAGCTGGTTTGGAAAAAATGGGAGTAAAAATCAACCGCACTCCTAGACCAACTGCTAGACCAAGTGTCAGAACACAAGACACTATGCGTAAGAACCAGTCAAGTATGGAAGAAGTTGAGGTCTTTGATATTGTCAAGGGTCATCTGATTGATGAGCACAATTTGTCTGAAGATGTTGCACTGCAACTTATGACTATTCTTGATGAAGAAATAAAAGCAGATATCTTAGAATACACTGCAGCAATTAGGGCAGATGCTGCTCCAAAAGGTACAACTATGAGAATGACTGCTGGTGGTAAAGAACCGCCTGGTGATAAAATGTTAAGAGGTCTTAAGAGTGCAGTTGGAGGTTTTCTTGATAAAATTAACCCCAAAGCGATGAAATCAACACCTGTAAAACAACGCACACCTCTTGTCGCTACTCCAAAAAATGAAGCATATGTAGTAACTAATGCAGATAAAGCAGGTAACACCAAGGCATATCAGAACTTCAAAGCTGGTATGAAAAACAAGAATACTGGTAAACCCGTGTATCAGGCAGCACCCCACCTGAAGGGAGTCTGAACCACTTTTATAAGTGTCTACTGGGAGGTCTTCGGACCTCCTTTTTTTGTATAATAGATCCATACGCAACCAAGCAATGGCAGTTTCGCACGAAATCAAATCTCAACTTGCCAAACTGTTGGCAACTGAAGATCTAATTGTGGAACATCGTCAGGTTGAAACTGCACAGTTCAACGTCCAGACTCGCGTTTTGACCCTTCCCCAGTGGGAAAAAGCAAGTAACTTTGTTTATGATATGCTTGTCGGACACGAAGTGGGTCACGCTCTCTTTACTCCAGACCAGGATCCACCTAAAGGTATTCCACATACCTATCTCAATATTGTTGAGGATGCTCGTATTGAGAAATTGATGAAGCGTAAATATCTGGGTCTTGGTAAAACCTTTTATCGCGGATACAAAGAACTTTCTGATGAAGACTTCTTTGTTCTAAAGGATGAAGATGTTTCTAAAATGAGTCTGCCTGATCGTATCAATCTCCACTTCAAAATTGGTAACTATGTTGATATTCCTATTTCTTCTGGTGAGGAACAGGGTCTGGTTGATATGATTGCTGCTTGTGAAACGTTTGAAGACGTGATTGCTGCTTCTGAAGCACTCTATAAGCATTGTAAAAAGGAAAAGGAACAAGAAAAAGTTGCTGACATTCAACAGCAACCTCAGCAAGATCAAGAAAGTTCTGGTGAAGAAACTGAAAAACAGACACCTCAAATTGAAAACCAAATCTCTGAAGATACTGGTGACAGCGATAGCGAAGAAAGAGAAAAGCAAGATACTCAGAACCTGAACATTCAGATTGGTGCCGGAGACACCTTTGATGGTGAAGTTCGCACTGTAGATACTCTCAATGACAAACTTAAAGAGTTAGTGTCTAAGAGTGGCATTGATAACACCTATGCAGAACTTCCTAAAGTAAATCTTGATACTATCATTGCTAATAATTCTGAGATTCATGATCACATTGATGAGTATTTCAATCTTCAAAGTGCTCGTTTCGATACTATCTTTGACAATGTTGATGCTGAATATAAGGAGTTCAAAAAGTCTGCTCAGAAAGAAGTCAATTATCTTGTGAAAGAGTTCGAATGTAAGAAAGCAGCGGACTCTTATGCTCGCGCTACTACATCAAGCACTGGAGTTCTGGATTGCTCTAAACTGCACACTTACAAGTATAATGAAGATCTGTTCAGAAAAGTTACTACCCTTAGTGATGGTAAGAATCACGGTTTAATCTTTGTACTTGATTGGTCTGGTTCAATGTCTACTGTTCTGAAGAATACTTGTAAACAACTTTACAACCTGATCTGGTTCTGCAAGAAAGTTTCCATTCCTTTTGAGGTTTATGCTTTCACCAATGAGTGGATTCGTCAGTATTATGATTATAAAGTTGAGAATTACGTTCAATCAAATGTTCAACCTCATTATGAAAAGAAAGAAGGACTTCTATGTGTGTCTGATCAGTTTTCAATGATGAATCTTCTTACTAGTAAAACTAACGGTAAGGAACTTGAGCGTCAGATGATTAATATCTGGAGGATTGCTAATTACTACTCTAGTTCTTGGGGTTCTTCTTATTCTATTGCAGAACGACTTTCTCTTTCTGGAACTCCTCTGAATGAAGCACTGGTTTCTCTTCATCAAATCATTCCTAAGTTTCAGAAAGAAAATAAACTACAGAAAGTTCAGTGTGTAGTTCTGACTGATGGTGAGGCAAATTCACTTCCACGTCACGTTGAAATTAAAATTAGTGATTCTAAACCTTATATTGGTGCTCAACGTTTGAACGGTGGTATTAGCTTTATCCGTGATCGTAAGTTGGGAACTACTTATGCTGTTGGATATAATTTCTTTAAGTTTTCAGAAATTCTTTTGAACAATCTTAAGGATAATTTTCCTCAAGTGAACTTTATTGGTATTCGTGTCGTTTCCTCTCGCGATGCAAGTGGTTTTATAAAAATGTATTGTGATCTTGGTTCTAAAGAACACACTGCTATTCAAACTGAGTGGAAGAAGACTAAAAGTTTCTGCATCAAAAATGCTGGATATGATGCATATTTTGGTATCTCTGCATCTGCACTTTCTCAAGAGACTGAATTTGAAGTTGACGAAGGTGCAACAAAAGCAAAGATCAAATCTGCTTTTGTCAAGTCTTTAAAAACTAAGAAACTAAATAAGAAAGTTCTTGGTGAATTTATTTCTTTGGTGGCATGAACTGGAAAGAAATCGCACTTCAAAGTGAAACTGACCCTAAGGTTCGTAAGGTTCTTTTAGAGGGTCCTAAGAAATTGACAGATGCATGGTTGCTAGGTGCATTAAGAATTAAGTATGGTCGGTTTGAAAAGTGACCCATGATGATTTGAGATCCTTCTTTTTTACCCTATAATAACTTCAGTTCAAACAAACCAAATGTCCCTCTCACCTGAGTTTATTCGCACTTCCCTTCAGGGATTGTATGGTGAGTCTGTTGCTGCTGCTGATATTCGTGCCTGGTGTGCTATGAA
>Ga0181377_1000249_pt1 | contig 21046 bp, 25 predicted proteins | sample LowvirmetaG_9_FD_130160 | JGI IMG/M metagenome (GOLD analysis project Ga0181377, IMG submission 130160) | Marine viral communities from the Subarctic Pacific Ocean - Lowphox_13 viral metaG | ecosystem: Environmental > Aquatic > Marine > Oceanic | place: Subarctic Pacific Ocean | collected...
ATGAAAGAAAGCTCGTGAAACCAAAATTCTAATTTATTCCCCTTTAAGAGCTTTCGTGATTAGGTTTTTGAACTGAGTTATAGGAATATAGTATCCTAACACGTTAGGATTATCAGTTGCTTGCTTTATATCTGGATCAATATTAACCTGTAGACCGTATTTGTCTAAAGCGTTATTCATTGCTGATTGTACTTTTTCGCTGACGTTGTTTTTTTCGTCTGGGTCATTCAATATAGTTTCACCTTTGGGTATGAGCTGAATTTTGATACCTTCTTTGGTTGGGTTCTTATTTACAGCTACTTTAATTGTAAATGTATTATCTCCAGTAGATAATTCGGCTTCATTTACATACTCACTTAGAGTTTCTAAAACCATATCATGTAATTCAGTCTTTTTCATTGTCGTCATTTGTTATAAATATTAAATAAAATAATCTTCCAAGTCAATTTGTGGATCCCATCCTAATATATCTTTAGCTAGGGTGTCAGTGTTAAGAGTATTTCGCGCTTCTCCAGGCTTAGAAGGTTTATATATAGGAATAATATTTAACATTTCAGCAATTTCATTTACTGAGTGGTTTCTACCTCTACCTAATTCAAAATTATTATTATAAGCCTGTTGTTTTTGTATTCTAATTAAGGCATCTACTATATCATCAACATGAGTAAAATCCCTTCGTTGGTTGCCATCACCATAAATTTCACAATCGATTCCTTTTTCTATATTATTTAACCATCTACCAATTAATGTAGTGTATCCACCTTCTGTTAATTGATAGGGACCATAAACATTATAGAAACGAACAATAGAGGCTTTTAAATTATAATGTTCTTGATATAGTTTAACTATTTCTTCACCTACATCTTTACTAAATGTGTATGGGTTTTTAAATTTACCTGAATGGTGAGATGATGAGCCAGCATATATCAGAGGTACATTATTCTTAGCACAATAATCTACTATTTCTAAAGTTCCATTAGCATTAGTTGTAAAGTATTTTTTAGGTTGTTCAAATGAGGGTTGAATTCGAGCAATGGCAGCCATATGAAATATTACATCAGGGTGTTCATTATATACCCACTTATAGTCATGAATATTTCTAATATCAAAGTTTTCATATCTAACCCCTTTAATATGATTCTTTTTTTTACCAGTTGAATAATTATCTATTGAGGTTACTTTATGTCCTAATTCTATTAATTTTTTACATAAATTAGTACCTACAAAACCTGCTCCACCTGTTACTATTACTTGCATATTATTATAAAAATTTTACGTTATGGTTTTTTAAAATATGATTAATATAGTTTTTTTCAGTTTCCGGGGTATGATCACTACTAGGATTAAACTTAAATTTATTTAATCCGTGGGGGGCATTTTTATCTTCAAAGTAATGTAAATTATCATATTTAGAATCATAAAAATCAAACCCATGCAAATATACTTCATCAAAATGATTAAGTGCAAAATGAATACCCATTATACCTGTTGAAGGCCATTTTGGAGAAAAATCTGAAATATTATTGACACTATCTTCGTACTCCTTAGGTAAGAATTTAATATTAGGATATTGTTGTTCTATGTTACTGATTGTATCCTGGTTAAAAAATTTAAATTTAGGAATAACTACTAATACCATTTCATATAAATCTTTTTTTATTATACCTAATTTAGTTTCAGTTAAGTGTAAATCATTTATTATCCAATAATCACATCTGGTTCCTATAAATTCTGAATAGGTTTCTTTATGTTCTTCCCCGTTTTCATTAAATAACCATCTATTAAATCTAATAACTTTATCAAATTCATCTGAATCTATTCTATTACCCAGTTTTTTTTCTATAGCAGAGGGCCCATTAGCTACTAATAATACCTTACTCATATTAATTTTTTATAAAACACCATCGTTCATGACCTTCACTAGTTAAATATTTTTCAAAGTAACCTGTTTTATTAGCAAAAAATTCATTTACAGCAACACGGGCTCCTGGATATTTGTGTGAATAATATTCATCAAATATTACAGCTCCACCTGTAATAACATTATCATATAGGTTATGTAAACATGTTAAATAACTTTCATATAAATCACCATCTAAATGTAATATAGCTATTTTATCATTGAAATTAGGTGTAACTTCTTCAAAAGAACCTTTAAGTAAAGATACGTTAGGGAATTTAGAACTATTATTAAATACTTCTTCTACATCTAAAAAATATTCATTTTCAAGATGGGACAAATCAAGTAAATTATTTGTTCTTTTTATAGCCTTATTATAATGATTTTCACTAATAAGATTATTATTGTATAATGTAGTAAAATATGAAGGAAGATCATATTCATGATGTTCGGTTGAGGGTGGGAATCCTTCAAAAGTATCAATACCTATTATCTTTTTATCTTTAAAAAATCCGGTATGTTTAGAATATAATGCCGTAGGTAATAATGTATTACCTTTATAAGTTCCACATTCAACGTAGTGCCCTTCTACACTATTTAGTTCTTTTAACTTTTGTAGTATTAGGTATATATTATTTACAGGAGTTAAATTAAATTGTTTTTGGGCCTGATATTTAATTATATCACATTCATGTAAATGTTCTTGGCGAAATTCCTTATGTCTTGTTTCCATTTTCTGTGTATTTTTATCCTATTCCTTTCCATGTAGCACCATTAGTAGTCCAATAGTGGTTACATTTTTGATTTATACCATCATACAAATATGTATAATTTTTATTTGTTATATCCAAAGCCCAATACCTATCTTCTTTACCATGAAGTTTTTCATCAAAAGGATTATTTAATAAAAATTCTCTATTATAAAAACAAAAAGCATTATGTAAAAAATGTCTATTTTCTATATTTGAATATAGGTTTTCTATTATATTTTCTTTAAAATGGTCCCATATATATCGTTTTGTTATTTTTTTACCTTTATATATGGGTACCTGATTACCGAATACAGCTACATGGGTATTTAAATCATTTTTTAATCTATCTTTATCAAGATTAGTTATTTGAGAATGTGCTGATAGAACTAATAGTGTATTATTAGTAGATTTTTCAGCTCCGAAATTTAAAGCCTTTCCAGGGGTATAATTACCATTAAGGGAATACTTTTTTATATTACATCTATCAAATAATGATACTACTTTCATAGAATCATCAGTTGATTGGTTATCAATTATTATTATTTCGGGATCATCAAAATGGTCTAAAACTGATTGAATTGAAAGTCCAATGTGGTTTTCTTCATTCCTACATCTAATAATTACACTTATATTATCCATTGAATATTTCATTTAATGTGTTATAATCTATAGCTTGGGCGGGATCACTAATTGAATTATCAGGTTCAGGGTGGCATTCAATTATTAATCCATCTGCGCCTGCTGCTATAGCGGCATTTGATATAGGTTTTACAAAATTTCTATATCCTGTAGAATGACTAGGATCATATATTATAGGGATATTAGTTAATTCCTTTAATGCTGGTATCATCATTAAATCGGGGGCCCATCTAATAGTTGGAAAGACATGTCTATAATTTGGCATACCTACTACTCCTCTTAAACAAATAGCAATATTATCATTACCACCTACTAAAATACGTTCGCATGCCCCTAATATTTCATCTATAGTACCCCAAGTACCTCTTTTAAGTAAAACTGGTGTATTACATTTACCTAAAGCATCTAATAATGTATAATTTTGGAAATTTCGAGTACCAATTTGGAATACATCAGCTACTTGTGATACTTCATCAATCATACTTGCGTCCATAACTTCCGTTACAATAGGTAAATCTGTTTCTAGTTTTACTTGTTTCAGTAGTTTTAAACCCTCTTCTTTTAATCCTTCTTTCCAACCATTAGTTTCTTTTAAAACAGGATATGTGCATGGTTTATAGGCTCCTGCCCTAAATGCATTCGCCCCTAAATCTTTAATATTTTTAGCAATATCAATTATATTTGGACCCTCTACAGAACATGGCCCTGCTATTTTAGTATATTCCCAATTAAATGTTTTAGATTTATCAATTGAGATATTTAATTTACCTTGATCTTTTAAAGATTTAATGTACTCGTTCATTTATATTTTTTTCAGCGTTTGTAAGATCATTTTTAGAATGGATGTTAGTGCAATTATCCAATATAGTACCTACTCTTCTACTAACATAACCTGATCTAATATGGGAGGCCTTGGTAATTCTTAAAGCACCATTTCTAGATCCATCAGAACTAACTGTAACTAGGTCATCATATTTAAGATCAATAAAATATTCTAACCCATCATCTAATGAAACATTTCTATCGGGATTATCTGGTTGTAAACCTATTACATAATTAATATTATTATCGTTAAGTTTTTCAAATACGTCTACGTAAACATCCATTACTTCCCTATCTCCCATAAATTCGGGTTCTCTATGGATTACTTCAACCCCCTCATTAAGGGCTATTGATTTAGTTTCTTCATCTTCTGTAGATACTACTATCCTAACTTGATGTTTACTGTTTTTTGCATATTTAATAGCATGTTCTACTAAGGTTTTGCCTTGAATTAATTGTTTATTTTTACCAATAAACCTAGTTGAGTCTGCCTTTGCAGGGATTATTACTAATACTTTTTCCATTTTTATAATTTATCTATTGACCATTTATATGCTTTAGTTTGACCTTCAATTGTCATACCGCCTATATGGGGGGTTACTATTATATTTTTTCCTTCATTCATTGCCTTTATGATAGGTGATTTAGTTAAATCATCAAATTCATTTTCAATAACATCTGTTCCATAACCAGTTAATTTTCCTGTATTTAGAGCATCTACTATATCTGTCTCATTTACTATCTCCCCACGGGATGTATTTATAATATACAAATCTTTTTGTGTTAATCCAAGTAAATCCTTAGAAATCATATATTTTGTTTCGTCTGTAACATGTACATGGAGTGAAATTACATCACTAAACGCAAATAGGTCTTTTAGTGTAGAACAATAGTTATTTAATAAAAAACTATCATCTGCGGAATTTTTATCAAAGTAAGGATCATATATTTTAACTTGGGCACCAAAAGATTTACAGTAATTATACATCATTTTTCCTAATCTACCATACCCAATAATTCCTACTTTTAAATCTTTTACTTGTCTTCCCATAAATTGAGTATAATCCCAATGGTAATTGGAGACATGTTTATTACAGTTTGGAATATTTCTAAGTAAAGAAAGCATAAGACCAAATGCTAATTCTGATGTAGAAGGAAGTTGGTTAATTAATATATAATCATTTTTATGGCATTGTATTTTAATATTATTTTCTTTACAATAATCTAAATCAATATGATTTAATCCAGTTGAGCAGCTATTAATAGTTTTAACTTTAGTTCCTTCTAATAAAGCTTTATCTATTTTATAAGTTTGTTGGTTAGGATTACAAACTATAGTATCTATACTATGATTTAATAATAATTTCCTTACACTAGCTTTAGGAGCGGTTTCATACAAAAATACTTTACCTTTAGTTAAAAGTAACTCAAAAATACCTTTTAAATGAGATATAGGGGTTACAACTGCTATTTTCCTCATACTTTTTTTGCTGATTTTACTAAAAAGAGTTTTATCAAATCATTTTCGCGTGTTATGGTATTATTAATAGTAATTTTCATATTACCATATTCAAATTCTCCTATTTGACCCCCCTCTTCTAATACTTCAGAAAGAATCATAATCATTTCATAATCTTGTTGATTAAATTTATGACCATCAATTTCAACAACTATACCATGGTTAAAATCATGTAAATTAGAATCATTAGGTTTAACCCTGCCATCCATGTTAAATTTAGTGTATGTTTCTTCTTGATTCATATAGTGACTATACTGTATCCAATGCCCATCCCCATAATATACATCACACCAGGGTTCAAGGGCTTCTAGAAGTTTAAGATTACTGTTAGTGACTTTAAAAGCAATATCATATTTAGGAGTAACTTCAGGGTACATTAATTTATTATGTTTAACATTACTACCCCATTTACGGATAAATTCTCTAGTTGAATTACTCATATCTTTTTGCCATTGGGCATGTCTTTCGGGATCACCATCAAAACTACCTGCCCCCCTTCCTGTTAGGTGATATACTAATGAATTCCATGGTTGAATAAAATTAAATCCAGCAAGTAACATTCTATTAAATAAATCAGAATCTTCACGACATGAATGCATGATAGGATCATGTCCCCCTAATATACTTAAAAATTCTGATTTATACATCATCCAAGGTGCAAATATACCTTCAGTTGTTTTATCATCATTAAGATGGTCACCAACATATTGATCAAATTCTTTTTCCTTAAATTCTTCAGGCCACATTCCAAAATCAAGTAATATTTTTTCGCCCCCATTTGGGTGGATAGGTGGTTCAATTCGGGTTGAACATACTACTGTTTTTTTCTTGAGATGATTAAATGCTTTTAGATCAGCATGTTTACCCAACATCATATCAGCATGGAATATCATAAAAATATCTGTGGTTGATTTTTCAATACAGTAATCATATGCCCTACCAATTCCATATAAACTATTACCTAAGTCAGGATTAATATAATATGATATGTTATATTCTTCTTTAATACTATCTAACCATTCAATAGTACCATCTTCATCTGAATCAACAAATATAATGATTTCATGATCGTCTCTATAAGCATTTTTTCTAATAGAGGGAATACAAGTTTTTAAGTAACGTAAATTAGTTTTACTTGGTATACAAAATGTTATTTTATCCATTTGATAATAATTTAATGTCATTTAAGACCATTTTTTCTACTAGTTGGGTAAATGTAGTTTTAGGTTCCCAACCTAATTGAGTTTTAGCTTTAGTATAATCCCCTCTTAAGACATCTACTTCAGCAGGTCTCATAAAACGGGGATCTTGTTTAATATAAGAATCCCATTCATCTATTCCTATACATTTAAAGGCTGCATCTAAAAAATCTCTAATTGAATGTTTATTTCCTGTAGCTATAACATAATCATCTGGAGTATCTTGCTGTAGCATTAACCACATAGCTTCTACATAATCAGGGGCATATCCCCAATCCCGTTCGGCATCTAAATTACCCAGAGTAATATGGTCTGCTAATCCTAATTTTATTTTAGCCACTCCATCAGATATTTTTCGGGTTACAAATTCAATTCCTCTTTTTTCGCTTTCATGGTTAAATAATATCCCACTACAGGCAAACATATCATATGATTCTCTGTAATTTTTAGTTATCCAATGGCCATATAATTTTGCTACTCCATAGGGACTTCTGGGATAAAATGGTGTGTCTTCTTTTGATGGGTTTTCTACCATTCTACCAAACATTTCTGAGCTGCTTGCTTGGTAAAATCTAATTTTAGGATTAAATTCACGGATGGCTTCAAGAATTCTTAATACCCCAAGCCCTGTTACTTCAGAAGTATGTTCAGGGGTATTCCAGCTTTCACCTACAAATGATTGGGCTGCTAAATTATATATTTCTGTGGGGTTGCTTTCCTTTAAACATCTAAATAAAGAATTTTGGTCAGTCAAATCTCCTTGTAAAAATGTGATTTTATCTTCTAAATGTTTAGTATTAGTCCTATTTTTAGAAGAAGATCTTCTTTCTACCCCATATATAGTGTATCCTTTATTTAATAGAAAATCAGCTAAATGGCTACCATCCATTCCATTAATTCCCGTAATTAGTGCTGTTTTATTCATTGACTATAGATTTTAATTTATTGGAGATATACGTAACATCTTCATCTGATATATCCAAGTGTATTGGTAATGTTATTAACTCTTTGGAGTATTGGTTGGCATTAGGGCATGTACCTTTATATTTTTTATATAAATCATATTCTGTATTATCTATATAATGAACCCCAGGGAATATGTTTTGGTTATAAAGTTCATTTATTACTAAGTCTCTATTTTTATTTAGGACTCTTATTTGGTATAAATGCCTAGACGATTTACCCACCCATATATTAGTTTTAACGATTTTAATTGATTTTACATTGCTTAAATGTTTATCATATAAATCAGCAATTTGTCTTCTTCTATCATTGTCTTCTTCTAAATACTTTAGTTGTACTAGTCCTATAGAAGCCATAATAGAATTACCATGATATTTAAAACCTAACTCATTTACATTATATTTCCACTTATAACTTCCTTTATTGCTTCTTGAAAAAGTATCTTTATCAATTCCTAACCAAGATAATTTTCTAGCCTTTTTATCATCTTCAATATCTTTAAAACATATCATCCCACTATCAGCAGTAGGAAGATTTTTAACCGCCTGAAAACTAAATACTGTAACATCTGCCTCTTGACCTACGTGTTCTTCAGTATAAGCTGTTCCATGATGGGTTTCTTTAATAAATGTACCCGCCATATGAGCGGCATCCAATATAAGTTTAATATTATGTTTATTACATAAAGACTTAATGCTTTTTAAATCACCACAATTGCCCCCTATCCCCACATATATTAAAGCTTTAGTTTTAGGAGTAATCTTTTTTTTAAAATCATCTATATCAATGCAAAGATATTCATCAACATCAGCAAATACAGGAGTTAAATTTTCGTATTTTATAGCATGGTTAGTTGAAATAAAAGTTAATGGAGTTGTAATTATTTCATCCCCGTCATTCCAACCATATTTATTTTTAAAGATATTTAAAGCTAAATGTAGCCCTACAGTATTAGATGAAATAAAGTGAGCATTAGGTAATTTAGTATATTTTTTCCATTCCTCCTCAAATAATTCAGTCTTATAGCCCATTCCTGTCCATCCCTTCTCAAGACATTCTTCTATTTCAGATAGGATTTCTTTAGTTCTAAACTTAGGTTTAAGTACGTTTATCTTCTTCATATTCATAACCATCTATTAAAAATTCTTGAGGCACATTAAAAGGTGCGGTTTCGGCATCTTGGGGTAAATCTACATTTCCCCTCCCACATTCAGTCATCCATTTAGATCTTCTATAAGTGTTAGATAACCATTTAAAAGATTTAGGGCCAAAGTATTTTGTAAATTTATAAGCATTTAAATAAAGAGAAGTATTACCAAAAGGATCTATTAATACAAATTCAGTACCATCTTCTTTTACCCCATTACTTAAAGGAGCATTAACATATTCAAAACCATTTATCAGTTTTATATGTTTCCATTTAGTAGCTAAAAAACTTCCTCTAATAGATAAACAATTTACCTTTTCTTTAAACATATGCTGATTTTCGGGCCTAACATAATCTATCCATCTATCTTTAGTTTTTAACCAATAGCTTAATCTTGCTTCTTCTAAAGGATCCATATTATAAGGATAGTTAAACCCATTACCTATGATTTTAATTTTATCATTTGTTAAATGTTCTTGACATATTTCAATAAACCCCCAATCTTTTATTACCATATCATCTTGTATGCAAAATACAAAATCATCATCTTTAAATTCTAAATCATTAAAAGCTTTATTGTATACACCCCATTCTAAACCAACATTTTCATATAACTTCCAATTAAAATTATTTTTTACTAAATCAATTGGTTCTTTATGACAGGCCCAAAATACTTCAATATTGGAATTATTATTATTAATATATTTTAGCTGTTCAATAAAATCTGTTTGGTTTTCTTGGTTATCAAATTTATCAAACCACCACCCACATACTATTATTTTTGAATTATATTCCATAATTATTTACTGATTGATTCTATTAGGAGACCCATCTATGATAGGGATGGGAATGTAAAAATCATGCTCATCTCTTTCAGGTACTTTGCCATACTTTTCTACAAATCTTTGGGTACTTCTTTGTTCTATCTGAGCTAAATTAATAGGTCTAGTAGTTAAATTATCATCAGGAAATCTACTTGCCCTTGATGCAAAATGGTATACCATAGATTTAGAAGTTAATACAAATTTATAATTTTCATTAAGCATTCGAATAAATAAATCAGCATCTTCCCAATAAGCAGGAGCAAACCTATCATCATTTCCACCAATATAATCCCAATCTTCTTTTCTAATTAAACCTGATACCCCTTCACTTTTTCTGATTTCAAAGTCATTCATTTTAGTAAATTGCTCGGCCCAGTCTGTAAAATATTCTTCATTAAAATTATGGTGATATTCACCAAACTCATCCATAGGAACTATTAAAGTTCCAGATCTACTATCTTCATTAAAAATATTAGGTTGAATTCTATGGCTAAATACCATCATACGTTGGTCGGGGTATTTATTAAATATTTTAAGTAGTTCAAGATCCCAGTTTTTACCAACATAAAAATCTGCATGTAAAAAATTAATAAATTCTGTTTTTACTTTATTAGCACAAAAGTTCATACCACCACCTATACCACGGGGTGTTTGGTTTTTTTCAATATAATACTCAAAATTCCATTCATTATGGTTTTTTGATAGCCACTCATCTGTTCCATCTTGACAATTTTCAGCATGGATTATTAAGGGGGAATCTTTAAAGTAACTATTTTCTCTTACAGATTTAACTGCTAATTTTAAATAATTTAAATTATTAAATGATGATATACAATGGGTTATTTTACTCATAATTTTGTTCTTGGTATTGATTTATGTGATGGGTTTCTGTCTGAAATTATATTTAATTCTATCCCCTTAGATAGTAGCCATTTATTTAAATACTCTGTGGAATTTATTATTGTTTGGAGCTCTAGTTTAGTTTGGGGGGTTTTAGCATATATTATTTTTTCAGAACTATTATCAACATGGTCTTGAAAAAATTCTTTTTCTTTGATATTATCAAATTTACTTATATCACCTATATCCCACCCTATAGTAGTAATTTCTTTAACACCTAAGTGTAATGCAATGGGTATAGCCATTTCAAATATTAATGATGGACCAAATTGTCTATTTAAGGTTTTATCTAAAGTCCAATTATCAAAGCTTAAACTACCACATTGTGATTCTTTGAATTTTTTCTCTTCATTAGATTCCCAATTCCCACTAGTGGGTAATATTAAGTCACATTTTAAATTATTTTCTAATATCATAGGAACATGAAATTGTTCATATATCTCCCATGCTACTATAGGATTATTATTTTTATAGTCATAATGTCTATAATTAGCAAAATTAAGAATATGAATATCAACTATTTCTTCTAATATTTCATATGATTGTTTTAAACTAATTACTAATTTATCTTTTAGTTTTTCTTTTAAATATTCTTGACTATAATTTTTTAATGAAGGACCTGCTCCTATTATGTAACATTTTTCATTTTTATATGCATTTTTTAATGCATTAATCCTTTCAGGAATATCCTCATGTAATAATATTTTATCTCTTATTTGTTTGGTAATTTGTTTCATATTATCTTATTCCTTTTTTAGATTTTTTATCTAATTTTGAATATAGTTGTTGTTTTCTGAAAATCTTTTCTACCTCTATAACATCTTCGGGAAAATCAACAGCTAATGTCCCCCCTTTAACTTCTATCATTTGGACTTTTACCCCCATTTCTAAAAAACGGATAATTTCTATATCTTCTGAAGATTCATTGGGAGTCTTGCCTGATTCTTTTCCTATATCATAATAATCTTTTAACTGTTTTTTGTCAAAAGCATATACACAAATTTGTTTATGTGCATTTTTTACTATACCTTTTTTACTTGAGGGAATTGGATTTCTTGATACATACATTAATTCTCCTTTTAAATTTGTAACAACTTTACATGTTTTTAAATCTCCTGGGGATTCTGATGGGGTTAATTTAGCCATGCATGTTATAACAGAATTTTTGTATATTTTTTTCTGTTCTATAACTTTTATTATATCATTTGGGTCTAATAATGCTTCATCTCCCTGAACATTAATTATTATATCAGCATCAATATTAAAAGAAGCTTCTGCTACTCTGTCCGTTCCTGTTAAGCATTCCTCTGATGTATAAATTACATTATACCCATGTCTCTCAACTTCTTCTCCTATTCTTTTATCATCAGTTGCTACATAAACATTTTCTTTCCCAACTGCTTTGGTTGATAAATCTGCAACTCTAACTATCATAGGTTTTCCTAATATATCTACTAAGGGTTTACCTGGGTACCTTGTTGATTTATATCTTGCCGGGATTATTACTGCTATTTTACCATCCATTGCTTTTTATTTTTGAATATTCATTATATAATATACGACTGTCTACACCATATACCAAAAAATTCACACCAATACTCTGAAAGAAATTTAGTTCTTCTTTATTATGGTATAAACACCCTACTGATTTATTATATTTTTTTATTATTTTTGCACATCTTTCTAGTTCATTTAGTACTTGTTTATCTTCAACTGAACACCCCAGACTAGAAGCTATATCATAAGTACCAATATAAACCATGTCAATAAAATTATTATTCACTATGGATTCAATATTATCTAAACCTTCCTTATCTTCTATAATGATACTAACAAATGAATTTTTATTTGATATATTGAAAAAATTAGGATTTGTTTTATACCCACCACACCTAGTATAAGGAGAATAACTTCTGTTTCCTATAGGAGGATATTTTGCATATTGAATGCAACTGTTAGCTTCTGATTTTGAATTCACATGAGGTATAATAATTCCATTAGATCCAATATCTAATGATTTTAATATATTTGATTCATCCTTTCTAGGGGTTCTAACAATAGCGTTACATCCCTCTGCTTGGGCAGCAATGGTCATTTGTTGAGCAGTTGAGTAGTTCATAGCCCCATGCTCCATATCAATAATCACAAAATCTAATCCTGATTTTGCTATTACATCAATAACTTCTGGAGAGGGTAACATACACCACGTGCCATACACTTCTTGTCCTAATTGTAGTTTTTCTTTAATATTCATTATAATATTTGTTTCCAATCTTTTATATTAATAGCTAAATCATCAATGTAAATATCTGCCATTATTTTAGGACTGGGTCCTGATATTTTTTTTTGATTTGGGAGGTTTTGATTAACAGAATCAAATTCTAATCCTCTTTCTTTACACCAATTAAGGGCCTCAGTAAGGACTGGGTATTTTTTATTATCACCTCTATTAGTCCATAACATTATTTTATGTCCTTCTTTCCTCATTTTTATTAATGTATCCATTAATTCTTTTTTATCAGGGGTTTGTTCTCCTATTTGGGGAAACGCAAATTCACATAAAGTCCCATCAAAATCTACTGCTATTCTTAATTTTTTCATTTTATATTGTTTTTTACAAGTTGACTAGAAACTTGGTAGGCTTTTTGGATTATGTTTATATCTGTGTAAAAATTTTCGTTAGAAATAAAATCTTCTATAATATCTCGGGCATATGTCCCAATAGCAATACCATTACATCTAACTTCTGCTTGAGTAGCTAATTTTTTAGATAAAGCATTAGTACCTCCTGATAAGAGAATTGGAATGTTACTTCTATGGGATACAGGTCTATAAATTCTTTTAGAAACTATTTTTGCTTTACCAGGGCCTTCTTTTTTTTCTTTTTTGTTAACCCTCATATTAAATTTCTTATTAATAACATCCGCACATGCTACGGCTTGTAAGGTAGAATTAAAGTCATTTTCCCCCCCACTCATAGGGTAGCCATCTGCCTGTATTATTAGCTTATTGTTTGATATTTTTTTGGCTTCTTCAATTCTACGTTCTAGTTTAGAATTACCTAAATTTAACCTATCTAAACACATTGAATTATAGTTATTAGGATTTATCTCATTAATTAATTCCCATTCTTGGATTGTAACTTTATCTTCACCTACGGCAGCATGTAATTCAAAAGTTTCTGCCCCCGCTTCCATACATTTAGGTAATAATTCTCTTAATTCTCTTGAATTGTGTCTATATGAAATAATATCATCTTTAGGACATATATCACTACATTTTCCACAACCAATACATAAATCTTTTATTACTATTTCCTTAGACTGATCTTCTTTATTAAAATTACCATTTAATTTTTGAAATAAATCTAAATCTTTTGTAAAGAAATTTGGAATTGCTTCTGTGGGGCAAACGGGAATACACATATCACACCCAATACATGTAAAAGGATCTATATATGATTTTCTTACATGATGGTCTCCTGGCATTCCTACACTAGCCATAATAAAGGGTCTTACTCCTATATCTACGCCTAATTCAGATGATAATTCATAAGCCATATCAATACCTTGTGTTGCATGTTCTATGACTTTGACGTTACATGAAACATCTAATATTTTAGCACCTGCTAATGTATATACTAGTGCTAGTTTTTTAACATATAGAGCATCTTCATTACCAGCACCACATATCATCTTGAAGCATTTTTCTTCTTCTAAAAGATTTTTTAATATTTTATATCTATGATCTTCCATCTAATATACTTGCTCTATTTAAGTAAGAGTTACATATCTCCATATAATATGAAGATTTTGTTCTTAACCAAAGTGCTTCAAAAGATAAAGCATTTTTAATTGCTTCTTCTAAATTATTAATATTTTTTTTATTTAGTTTAAATATTATATTTCGGGTTTCGATTTTATCTAATAAGTTTTCAGCATATAACTTTTTTATAAAATCACTACTATTAATGGATATATTCCCCCCCATTGTTGTAACTAGTTTATATTTTTTGGCTTCACTAAATATATCATGAACTATGCTGTATATTTCATCATCATTTACATTGTTTTTTGTTAATCCAAAAGACTTAGTTAAATCTGATCTTCCTACTATTATACCTTTTAGGTTTTTACAAGAATTTGATTCTAATATATTATTAATATTTGAATATGATGTTTTACTTTCTATAATACTATAAAAGTTTTTTTCTTGTCGTATAGAAGATGGTACATTATTATGTACTGATGTTGTAAATTTCTCTAAAGCAAAAGGTGATTCTATCATGGGTGCTATTATCCCATCAACATTTAATAATAAACAATTTTTTATATCACTAATAGCTTCACACCCACCTATTTTTATATTTAATTCAAGATTAGATAAAACACATAGTTCTTTTAACTTTATAAGTTCATTAAATATTACTCCTTCATCTTCAAAAGAAGATTTAACTCCTACAGCATTATATTCCTTTTGGAGAAATTTTAAATTTTTTAATAATTCTTTTGAGTTATGTATCATATTTTCTTTTTAAAATTAAGTATTTCTTTATTATAATTAAGTAATGATTTAGATCTCATAATATCTTGTTGGGAGTTTTTAGTAATAAAGGGTTCCATACTGTATGATCTATAAACTCTATCTTCTTTTACTATAATATCATTTAATACAAATTGTTGTACGTCATACTTGTTATTGAGCAAAATATTACATGCTTCAGCTACAAAAGTATCATCCATACCATAATGGCCTAAGCTATCAGGAATATCTATTAATTCTAATAGGGGCTTGCTAAAAGTATTAAACCACCCACCCCCAAATTTCACATAAGGTGTTTTTATTAATTTAATATCTTTAGGTTCATGTTCAAATACTTGGTAAGGATTTTTTAACCATTGTTTATATTCCCTTGATTTAGTTCTATAATCAGGATGGGATATAATATCCCAACTAGCATCCCACAACTGGAATATTTGAGGACTAATAATATGAAAAGGAATGTTTATTTGGCTAATACTTTCAAATATATAATATAAGATAGTTTCTGGAAAAATTAAATCCGTATCTAAATAGACTATATGAGTAGTATTATCTTGACACCTAATAGCATTTCTACGTACACTATTACATCCAGTTTGGGTAGAGGTAATTTTAGGTTGGTTAATAAAAGGACTTTTATTAAAAATTAGGTTAAATTTTTCAATAAAGAACTCTTTAGGTAATAAAGAATCTTCCCAATTAGTATTATTATCACTTAAATTTAAAGTAAAGTCTAAAATTACTTTTTGAGGATTAATAAATCGAGAACCCCTAGCTAATTGATCAACTATCCATTGAACTTGATCTATTTCATGGGGTAGACTATGAAGAACTATTTTAATCATAATGTACCATAAAACTCATTTTGCTGTTCTTGGCGCTTTATATCTTTTAAATGGTGGATACAAAATTCTTCATTAGCCGGTAGTTGTGATTCAGTTTTATGGCCTGTAAGAATTTCGTGGACTTTATTTTTCCACTTGATACGTTTTACATTTTTAAGAATACGACATTGATAGTCGGGAAAATTTACCCTTTTATCATTATCAACCCTCCATCCCCACTTATCAATATGTTCTTGGGTTAATCCTCTTACTGTATTAATTCTAGGTACCCAAAAAATATCAGTTTTAGGGTTTTCTTTAATTATCCATTCTATAGTATCCATAAGATATTCTTCAGGATATTCATCCGCGTCAATTTGAAAAATATAATCCCCGGTGCAATTATCTTTAAGATTATTTTTAAATGCTGAAAAATCTTTATTTAAAGCAAATTCTATAATTTTTACATTAGGATATTGTTTTAATACATCATATACTTCAGGCGTAGTATTTCCCTGGTCACATTGAACAACTATTTCATCTTGTTTTCTTTTGTATTTAGTTAAGTATTCAAGTAAATATTTTATTTCTTTGTACTCATTACAAACAGGTATTGCATAACTAATCTTCATATTCGTCGTTCCAATTTTTATTATTCATTAAATAGTCCTATTAACTCTACAGCATCCATAAATTCTAATTTATTAAATCGTTTAATATTTTTCATATCCATTCTAAATTTATAAAAATCACCTGGATTTGCAGGATCAGGATATTTTTCCTTTTCCTCTTCGGTTACAGGTACTGCATTAACAGCTGCCCAATACCAATCCTGGAGACGTTTATTCCATTCAGGGAATACCATTCCTTTCTCTTGTAAGTTAATAACCTTAGGGTACCAAGCCAAACCATCGTGCACTTGTTTTAAATCTTTTATTATCTCAGCTGTTGATTCATATGCAGTTTTTTCAAATTCGCTGCCATCAGTCATACCTGTATGGGTATTAAAACCACAAGTCCAACATAAATGAGCATCAATTGTAGGAGCAAGGGGTGAGACAGAACAAGCATCTGATCCACAACATGGGCATGTTATTAAGTTATCCATTTATCTTTTGTAGTTTAGGGAGTTTAAGTTTAGGTAATTCTGGTGATGAATTATCGCTTATTTTTTTAAGTTTAGGTAATTTTAAAGGTGAGTTTACTACTACTTTTACATCATCCATATAATTCTTAAGAGTTTTAGTCATTTTACTTTGACTAAAGTTTTCCTTAAGCCATTTAGTTTGTTTACGGCTATTTTCAATATATTTCTTATAGTGTTTATATACATCTTTCATTGCTTTAGAAGCAACTTCAGTATCTACATTAAACCACTGTGCTTCTTTAAGTAACCATTTATTAGCAGCGGATTCATGAATATTTTTTAATTCACCTCCTAATAATACATTATATTCTGGGCGAATAAAATCAACATGTCCACTCCAATTAGTTGTAATTACAGGTTTACCTGTGATGGCTTGCTCAAGTAATGGGCGTCCAAACCCTTCACCTTTAGTAAATGAGATAAAAGATTTAACTTTAGGATCATTGTTAAGTTTATTAAGTTCTTCATTAGTAAATTCTCCATGTAAAATATAGATATTAGGCAATTCTCCCTTAATTTCTTTTCTTATGTCTCTAATATGTTTAAGGATATCTTCTTTATCTAATAGACTATAATCAACTTTATTAGTTTTTAAAAGTAGTGCGGGTTTAGGACCCCTTTTATTAAAAGTTTCAAGAAATGTTTTAACCATAGTAGCAACATTCTTTCTATCTTCACCAAAATTACCAGGTAACCAGTGCCCCGTAAATAAGAAACAGAAATTTTCATCTATATTATCAAGTAACCCAGACTTACCTGGTTCTTTAAAATATACTCCTGTGTCTAATCCTTCAAATAAAACTTCAATGGGTTTTTCTAGTTTAAAATGTTTAACAGGTTGTCCCTGTTCATTATTTTGAGTAAGTTGAATACTTTGGAATATATTTTTAGTAAATTCCGAAGATACCATATTTAAATCCATTCTATTCATACCCTCTATAAAATCAGGAGGAGGACATGTTGACTCAATGCCCGCAGTAACCCCGATATTAAACTGCCCCACAGGTTGAAACTCGTTAGGGATAGTAATCTGCATCCAAATATCTGGTTTGGAGGACATTTGGCCTTGGATAAACCGGGTTTTTAATGGATCATCTTTATCCAAAAATCCCCAAGGGGTATTTCCCCACATTTGTGGTAATATTTTAATATCCCACTCATTTTCTTTAGCTTCTATAAGTGAGCGAACAAAATCTCGGGAGCGGTGCCCATATCCGCTAAATGTATCTATAGGACAGCTAACTACACAAACTGGTTTCATAATAATGTTTCTTTTAATTTTTGGGTAAATTCAGGAGTATACTGAACTGGATTTGGGTTATATGTGGTGTATCCATCACCAACTTTTTCAACTGTATATTTTTCAACTGGTTTCCAGTTTTCAAATAAAATATTAATATGATTAATAAAATTCTGACCCATATTGGAAGCAGTCATTCGTGCTTCATCAGATAACAGCCATTCACGGCCTTTAAGTCCTCTACGGCTGATTTCTTCTCTTCCTAAATTATAACATTTTAATAGAGCTAAACCAGCATCTTCAATGTCTACTTGTGTAGCATAGATATAAGGGGTAGAAGGTGAACCTTTTAATGAACGTGTTTTTGGCCACATTGGAATTGCCCACTCACCATGTTTTTTATACTTGCCATTACTGTTTGTAGGGAATTCTGTGGTAAAACTAATCCAATCACCATTCTCATCCTCAAAACGCATTTGGTCTTGCATACCACCTTGGACAGGTGCAATAGCCATATTCCCCGCCATAATACCTTCAGTAAGTGATAATCCCCAACCTTCATTATCAGTCATCATAAACTGGGCATCTGCTAAGTTATAATAATAATTGAGATGTTTAGGGTCACATTTACCATTAGTAAATTTAATCTTAGCTCTTTCAGGATCACAAGTTGCTTCAATTACAGCAGGAATATCTGTTCCATTTTGGTCTACTTGATCAGTGTGCATTATAAGTAAACAGCGTTTAGCTTGTTCGTCTGTTAATTGATCAGTAAAGATTCTCCAAGATGTAACTACGTCACCAGGGTTTTTACGGCGAATATTTCTATTATTCCAAAAAGCTACAAAGTCGTATTCTTGTTCCTCAAAGAATTTATCTTTAAATACTTCAAATTCTAAATCATTAGCTATAGGAAAGAATGTTTTCTCATCTATACCGTGTGGGGCATATTGTACTTGCCAATCTTCTTTTGGAAAATCTCTAAGTACATTCTTAACTAAGTTTTTAGTTTGTTTAGAAATGCAAAGGAGGAGGTCATCTGAACGATAAAAATCTCTATTCCACATTGGATAGGGCAAATCATCCCAAATAGTGTAAAAAATCATTGGGATTTTAGTGCGGATTTCTTTTTCCATTCGATATAACCATGTCCAATAACGGGGGTCAGTAAAATGGAGAATAGCATCGGGTTTTTCCTGATCCATTAATTGTCGGATAATTTGATCATTACCATAACCATCCCAAGGAATTACTTTTACATCAGAATCAGATATTCCAGTAACTTCGTTAATTTGGGCAGATAAATCAAATGCTTTACCTTGTTCAGGATGTTTAATTGCTGCCCCTAAATTCACCCAATTAAAGTGGTGAGCAGTGTTGATAACAAATTCTTTTGCCATAGTTCCGATCCCACTATGGAGTCGAATGTCGTCACAGAGAAGTAGAATTTTCTTTCTATCCTCTTTTGGGATATAACCTTTTTTCATTAAATAAAACCTTTTTTATAATTTATAAACCACTACCACTAATGGTTAGGTCGGTATGTGTATGAAGGGATTTTGCAAACTCCTCATTATTTAAATAGAGATGTATACTTCTATTTACTAGTTTTTGAAGATTAAATTTTTGTCTAATAGACGCAACTTTAAAATCCTCAAATAATTTTTCTTCCAATTTTACGGATGTTAATTTAAGTGCCATGTTTGTATATGTTTAAATGCGCATATACATATATTAATTATTCAAAAAACTTATTAAGTTCATTATCACTAACAACTTTGTTACCTTTTCTACGTTCATGTTTAAGCACTTCCTTTAAAGGTCCTAATAAGCTATTAGGTAATTTAGTATATTTAGGCTCAACTACAGGTTCGTTATAAATGTTTTCTTCACCTACTTCTTCTACCATTTGGTTTAAAACCATATCGTGAGCATGTTCTTCATCCCATTCTTCTTCTTTTTGCTCTACCTGTTCGCCATATACATTTTCTTTAGTTTTTTTTCTTAACTGTTCGAATGCAAAGTTTGCTGCAATGACAAGTGCGATAGCAAGTGGATCGAATACAAAAATTATAACTAATAAAAGTATATTAATGATCTGGTCCATTGGTTTACCTGTTAAGCCAGATAAATATTTAAGGGGACCAAGTTCTCCAGCTACATTATTACTGCTAGTTACCTCAACTATTTCGGTTTCATAATCAAATAGTTGTTGATTTAGATTATCTACCCTAGTGTTAATTTCGGTTTGTCGCTCAATAGCTTGGTCGAGTTGTTTTTCTAAAGCTCTTCTTGTTGATGAAGATGTTGTGGTTAACACATTGCCTAATGTGTCAGTATACTGTATTACATTGTTAGATAAACCAGATCTCAAATCACTCACCGCCCCATTAATAGAGGTTTTTTCATCGCTGTATATCGCAAGTTGTTCTTTTACATTATCTCTTTTTGTTTCGATAAGGGAGATTTGAGCATCTACATTACCTGCTAAAGCTGCGGTTTCCTGGTAAGCAGCAGATAAAAAGCCATAAATACCCATTGAAGTTATCAAGATCAAAACCAAACACGCTACTGAAAGGTAATATTTTAATAGTCTAGGAAGATTTTCTCTATACTGGTAGAGTAAAG
>Ga0181377_1000250_pt1 | contig 20949 bp, 12 predicted proteins | sample LowvirmetaG_9_FD_130160 | JGI IMG/M metagenome (GOLD analysis project Ga0181377, IMG submission 130160) | Marine viral communities from the Subarctic Pacific Ocean - Lowphox_13 viral metaG | ecosystem: Environmental > Aquatic > Marine > Oceanic | place: Subarctic Pacific Ocean | collected...
ACCCATTTACTGGCGAAAAAGAAGTAAAATTTTCTAAAATTAGATATAGAAACCAAAGAAGCGGAGAGACTGTCATATCTTCTTTGATAATTAAAGATATCGAACGACAGATTGATTAAAATGACAGTTTTTTGGATTGGAAGTAGATAGTTATGATTATATTGAGGAGTGAATAATGAAAGAACAAACATTCAGATCACCCGGATTTTTTGAGAGAGAAATCGACTTAAGTACACGTCAGACAGTAATTGAAGGTGTACCTGGTGGTGTTATTGGAACTGCAAGGGGAGGCCCGGCATTTGTCCCAGTGACTGTCGGATCTTTTTCAGATTTCGAGTTTAAGTTTGGATCTTTAGATCCGGACAGGTTTGGCCCGTATGCGGCTGATGCTTTTTTACAACATAAAACAGCTTTGACTTATATCAGAGTTTTAGGTGCAGGTGGGAATAACACTGTACAGCATATTAATACAACACAAACTGCAGGAACTGTTCAAGGAGCAGGATTTATCATAAAAGGCTCTAGATCTGAAGTATCATCTGAAAATAGATACCGAGGATCAGTTCAGTTTTTAGCTGCAACACACGAAGTACGTGCAGATACTGAAGTAGTAGGTTTTCCTATCTTTACTGATAATGATTCATTTGGTCTGACAGGTGTAACATCAAATGTAAATCTTGTTAGAGCAGCAATTTTTACAACAACAGCGTCTAGAATTGAAGTTTTAAATCATGATGCTTTCTATTCTGGTGTAACCACAGCAGACGATACTGCAACTATTAGTGAGTACACCGGTGTCGATACAGAAGGGACATTTAAGTTAGTTATATCTTCATCACAACCTAACTTTTCTAACGATGAAGGTTTTTCTGGTATTAAAATTGTAACAGCATCGCTAGATCCTTCTAGTGAGTTTTATGTAGAAAAAATACTAAATACAAGCTTAGATAGATTTGATGAAACGCAACATTTACTTTATCTGGATTTGCCGGTAGAATCAGAAATTGCAAAAGTAAAATATGACAACTCAAAGTATTCTGTTATTGTTTCTTCTGGTTCTGCAGAAACTAGTTCGAACAGCGGCCTTGCAAGTGAATTTAGAGATTTATTTGGTCGATTCGACACAAGGTATACAACTGCTAGAACAACTTCTTTCATATCACAACCGTATGGTTCAGAAGAATATGACTTGTTTCATTTTGAATCACTAGACGACGGTGAAATGGGCAACAAGAGATTTAAGGTTAGCATTGCGGACTTAAGAAGATCTACAAATGTTAAAGATCCTTATGGTACATTTTCAGTTTTAATCAGATCTTTAAATGATTCAGATACCGACATTAATATTCTGGAAAGATACTCTAAATGTAACCTTAATCCTGCTAGTGAAAATTATGTTGCTAATAAAATAGGCGACATGAAAGCAGTTTATAATTTTGACGCTGAGACTGAATCTGAACGTAGGCTAAACGTTACAGGTAAGATACCTAATAAGTCTTCTTACGTTAGGATTGTTATGAATGCAAACGTTACTGATAGACTAATTCCTAATTCAGCTTTACCATTTGGCTTTAGAGGCTTACCTGTTTTAAAGCTAAATGACAATCTAACTGATGGGACTGACACTTTGTCTATGGGTGATAACAGATCAAGACTTTCCTATGTTGAAGGAGGAAAAACTCAGGTTGGCTCCGATATCGGATATTCTACGATGCCTCCTATTCCTTTTACTTTTAAGGCAACTAGAGGAAAGGTTGCTGCTTCTCCTTCGTTTACGGGTCAACCTGGATCACTAGAACTAGCTGATAGTAGAATATATTGGGGTGTAAAAACAAATAGACTTCCTTTTACTGGTAGTATTGCTGATGCAGCGCTTAATTCAAATAAGTCTGGAGGTTTTAACAGCTTAATAACCAGCTATTCAAAGCTTCTTGGTATAGAAAAACTAGATACACTGGTTACGGGATCAGGTGCTGATCACTTTAATAATAATAAGTTTACATTAGCTCGAGTCGCTTTAAATAATCATGCAAATGCATCTGATAATTTAGAAACTGCATTATCAGTATTGACAGGTTCTAGTGCAGAACACATTAGAGACGCTGCATATATTAGAAATGGTACGTTAACTAGTCCTAACTTTACAATTAATGATACAACTAGTGCAACAAGAAGAATTACGTTTGCTTCAATGGCAGCTTCAACAGATTATAAATATTTTAATAGATTTACAGATTATCTTAAATTTACCAACATTATGTATGGTGGCTTTGATGGATTAAATATTATTGATCGTGATTCGAGACTTATGAATGATAAAGCTAGTTCAAACGATACAGCTGCCGGTGGTAAAGCAGGAGGAGGTCAAATATCTTACGGGCCTCTAGATTCTTCTTACTCCCCTGGTCAAGGTGAAAATAACAATATTATTGCTTCTTACAGAACAGCAGCGAGAATTATAACAGATCCACTGGCTTCAAGAGTAAATGTTGTTGCTATTCCGGGAATCAGATCTAACTATGTAACAGATTATGCAGGAGAGTTAACTAGAGAGTATAGTAAAGCGATATACATTATGGACATTAATGCATATGATGATAATGACAATTCTCTTTTTGATGATGCTGTAACTAGACCTAATGTTAGAAAAACAGTTGAAAAATTTGAAGGCAGGGCAATTGATAATAGTTACGTTGCAACATACTTTCCTGATGTTATTAAAAATGATAGAATTAATGGTGACGCAGTTAATATGCCGGCTTCAATTGCTGCCTTGGGCGCATTAGCTTATAACGATAAAGTTGCCTATCCATGGTTTGCACCTGCTGGTTTTAATAGAGGCGCTTTAAACAGTGTGATAAATACAGAAGTAAGACTAAATACTGAAGATAGAAATATTTTGTATGAAGCGCGTATTAATCCTATTGCAAATTTTCCAACGGGACCGTTTGTTATATTTGGACAAAAGACTTTGCAACAAGATAGATCTGCTTTGGATCGAGTTAATGTTAGAAGAATGCTTTTAGAAGTTAAACGAATTGTTTCGGAAGTTGCTAATAAAATCATATTTGAACAAAATACAAATAGCACACGTGCAAGATTTATAGGTCAGGTAACACCTGCACTTTCAAATATTCAAGTGCAACAAGGTATCGATCAATTTAAGGTTGTTATGGATACAACTAACAATACACAGCTTGATGTTGAACAGAATAGACTTAATGGAAGAATAGTTCTTGTGCCGACACGTGCAGTTGAATTTATTTCAATGGATTTCATTATTACTAATTCAGGTGTAAGTTTTGAGTAATATATATGTATAAGAAAATAATTGGAGAAATTAGATGGCAGAATTAACATTTAAATCAGCTGGTGTTAGTACAAGAGAAATCGACCTTTCAGGTCCTACACCACAAAGCCCTCAAGGGGTACCCGCAGGAGTTATTGGAACATCTGTCGAGGGACCTGCATATGTTCCGCTTACATTTGGATCTTTTACAGACTTTACGACAATATTCGGATTAACTGATGGTAAAAAGTTTGGACCTTTAGCAGTTAATGAATGGATGAAGTCTTCGAAGGCTGGTACGTTTATTCGAATACTTGGAATTGGTGACGGTAAAAAAAGAGATGCTAGTACAGGGATTGTCACAAATGCAGGATTTGTCGTTGGAGAAGAAACTGTTCAGACGAATGGAAGGCTAGGCGTTAATCCGCACTCTAATGAAACAAACGGTGTTAAAGGTAGAACTTACTTTTTAGGCACGTACATGTCCGAGTCTAATGGTAGTACAATTTTTAGTGATGCTGGACTTCAAAATGTTGGTGAAAATAAGTCTAGACCAATTCTTCGGGGTGTGGTTCTAGCACCAAGTGGCGTTATACTTCATCTAAGTGGAAACAACATGGCAGAACCAGATGCGCCTGGTATCACAGATACTGCCATAGCATCCGCAGGTAACTTAATGGGAAGAAAAGGTGGTTTAACCGGTTCTGTCGACTTGTCTTCACAAGAATTTGTTATGTTAATGAATGGCTTTAAAGGGTCAGCATCAAAGCCCACGATCGTAACTGCTTCTTTCGATATGACATCACCTAATTATTTTGCAAATGTTTTTAATAGAGATCCGCTCAAGATAGAAGAGAAAGGGCACTTGCTTTATGGTCATTATGATATTTACCCTTCCATGGCTAAAGTCACAGGAAGTGGAGTAGTTACTGCAGGTTCAGAAATAGGCAACAAGCTAGATATCGGATTTTTATTAAGCGGGTCACAAGCTCACGGTGCAGCTTCAACTGTTGAGCATGTGGATTTTGAAGATTTTCAAGATAGATTTACACACGCTGAGTCTCCTTTTGTAACTTCACAAGGTTTTGACTCTCCTGGTGGATACGACTTGTTTAAGCTAGTAGCTCTAGACAGTGGTGAATCTGGTGGTCAAAAATATAAAATATCAATTGAAAATCTTGTCCCTAGTAATAATGATTATAGTAGATTTGATGTTTTAATTAGAGAATTTAATGATACAGATGAAGAACGCAGAGTACTAGAATCACATAGAGGCGTAACATTAGATCCCGGTTCTGACAGATATATTGGAAGGTCAATAGGGGATCAGCATATTTTCTTTAATTTTGACAATGATACAGAATCTCAAAAAATAATAGTAGACGGTGTGCATCCTTCAAGATCAAGATATGTAAGAGTTGAAATTTCTGATGTTGTTAAAAAGAAAGAAGTCCCTGTTGAAGCGCTTCCTTTCGGATATAGAGGACCTTCTCATCTTAACACATCTGGATCTTTACTTTCAAATGAAGCTGATACATTATACGCCACGTCTATGCAAGTTCAGTCTGTTGTTGAACCTCCTTTTCCAAAAAGATCTAGAATTTCGACAGGCGTTGCACTTAATAAAACAATCAATACTAGACTTTATTGGGGAATGCAATCTGCGCAAGTTACTGATCCTGCAGATCCAAACAAAAGATCAGCTTTTAATGAAACAATTAAAACTATTGGAAAACACTTTCCTAATCATAGGAAAACAGTTTCTCCTTTCACAGTAGGTAATAATGCAGGTGTCGCTGACTTAGCCGGCGGAACTGTTTTGGACAGTGATAAGTTTAACAACAATAGATTTAGTTTAGAAAAAATTAAAGTTATCACAGGCTCAGACACTTTGGCAGCACCATCCAAATGGATTGATGCTGTTTATGAAAGAAAAGGAAACATCGTTGCTGATGAAACAAACAAAACCAGAAAATTTAAAGCTGCCGACCTTGCTTCTGTTTCAAATAGAAAGTTTGCAAAATTTACATTACCAATGCAAGGTGGGTTTGATGGTACTAATATCTTTGATAAAGATAAGTACGAGTTGACAAACAACGCTGTTAAGCGTGAAATGGATGATGCAAATCAAGGCGAATTGTCTGGGCCAACAGTTACAGCTTATAGAAAAGCAGTAGATGTTATGGGCTCAAAATCAGATGCTGAGATACAACTATTGGCAATCCCGGGTATGAGACATCCTTCAGTTGCAGATTACGCAATTTCAGCTGTAGAAAATAGATTTGATGCAATGTATATTATGGATATAGAAGAAAGAGATAATGTTAACAGCGTTATTACTTCTTCAGTACAAAATCCACATGTTTTATACACTGTTAATGATTTTAAAAATAGAGCTTTGGATTCTTCTTTTGCTGCTGCATATTTTCCCGACTTAACTGTTTTTGATCCTAATACTGGAGCACTAGTTCAGACACCACCTTCAGTTGCTGTATTAGGCGCATATGGAAACAACGATGTTGTTGGTCATCCATGGACTGCTCCAGCCGGATTTTCTAGAGGTGCTTTAAGTGCTGTTGAAGCTTCTTCGGTTTTACTAAATAGAACAAACTTAGATGATTTGTATGACGCAGATATCAATCCGATCACTGCATTTCCTGGTACCGGTATTACAGTATGGGGACAAAAAACATTACTCCAGAGCTCATCTGCATTGGACAGAATTAATGTTAGAAGGTTGCTTATTGATGTTCGTAGAAAAGTTAGAAATATTGCTAATACTTTACTGTTTGAGCCAAATCGTTCAGAGACATTAGAGAAGTTTGCTTCATTAGTAAACCCTATTTTGCAAAGAGTGCAAAATCAGTCAGGTGTTGATCGCTATAAGGTTGTAATTGATACTACTACTACTACGCAGGCTGATGTTGAAAACAATACAATTAGAGGTAAAATATTCCTGCAACCAACAAGAACAGTAGAGTTTGTTGCTTTGGACTTTGTTGTTTCAAATGCAGGATCAGAACTTCTTTAAATAAAAAGTCAAGTTGCGTAATATATAAATTTAGATTAGGAGATATAAAATGGCAGAAACATTATCAGTTACACAAATGCTTCCCAACAAATTCGAGCCAAAAAGAAATTATAGGTGGGTTCTTGCTATTGAAGGAATTGACTCGTTTTTAATTAAAACAACAAAAAGACCCGATTTTACTTTAACAGATAAGAAAATTGACTATATTAATTCATATCGAAGAATTTCAGGAAAACTAGATATGGGAGACATATCTGTTCAACTTCACGACCCAATTGCACCAAGCGGAGCTCAACAAGTAATGGAATGGATTAGAACTCATTATGAATCAGTTTCAGGTAGAGCCGGCTATGCTGATTTTTATAAACGAGATATACAATTAAAAATGCTTGATCCAATCGGCACAGTTGTTGAGCTTTGGGACATCAAAGGTGCATTTATTAAGTCAGCAAATTTTGGCAGTCTAGACTATAGTGGCGATGAGATAATGATGATTGACTTAACTCTCGCATTTGACAATTGTGTTTTACAGTTTTAATTAAAACAATCATTCCTTTACATGTTTAAATTAATCCTTACAATATACGTAAGGATTTTTTTTGGAGAAAATATGTCAGAGTTGTTTGGTAAAGATATGTCAGGCCACGTCATGAAATCAAATGTCATGAAAGAAGATTTTGGATGGGAAATACCGTTTGAAACTGTACCAATACCTTCAAGAGGTATCATTTACAATCCGGAGACAGATCTTTACTGTTTAGAAACAGTACAAATAAAGTCGATGACAGCAAAGGAAGAAGATATACTTGCCTCTAGAGCTCTTTTAAAAGAAGGTTCAGTGGTTACTAATTTAATAAAGTCTTGTGTTGTTAATGGAAATTTTGACCCGGCTAGCATGATAGCTGGTGATAGAAATGCTTTAATGGTATCTATTAGAATAACAGGCTACGGTCCTGAATATCCGTATACTTCTAATTGTACAAATTGTGGAAGTAATTCAGAGCAAACTGCTGATTTGTCATTACTACCAATTAAAAGATTAGAAATAGAACCTATTGAAAGAGGTAAAAATGAATTTGAATTTAGCCTCCCAGTTACAAAAAAGAAAGTAACATTTAAATTTCTAACTGATAAAGATGATAAGGATCGAGAAGCAGCTAATAAGTTTATAAAAAATCATTTAGAAACAAAAGTTGAAAATTCTATCACTTCATTCTTAGAATATTCAATTCAATCAATTGAAGGAGTGCGGGACAGAAACAAAATTAAACATTTTGTTATGAATATGCCTGCATATGATTCGAAGGCTTTGCGAAAGTTTATTAGGTCAAAAGAACCGGGCATGGACATGTCACATTCATTTACGTGTAAGAGTTGTGGGCACAAAAATGAAATTAATCTTCCTATAACTTCCGAGTTTTTTTGGCCCAATACATAGCTGGAGGGTTGGTTTCCTTGAGGAAGCCTTCGTGCTGCAGCGTCACCTCAACATGTCTTATTCAGAGGTTTACAATTTACCGGTTGCTTATCGTAAGTGGTTTATTAACCGTCTAGTGCAAGATTTTAAGCAAAGAAAAGATGCAATTGAGGGCAATGGAGAAAATGAATCAAATCATTCTAACATGGATAAGTTAAAACAATTCGAAGATATGTTGTCTAAGAAGTCTTGATGATATATATTTAATGTTATCAGGAGAAAATAATGGGTGTATTTGATGAATCAGATTCTACAATTTTAGCAAAGGCTTTTAGTAAAGCGCTTTCTGATTATGGTGTTGCAAAAGGTAGTGACATATCTAAAATTGACAACCAAATTAAAATAGAGCCTTCAGATGAACTAAAGACTGAAGACTCAACAATATCATCAGATCTGGACAAGTTAAACGAAGCTCAAAAACAGCAAGAGATAAGTGGAAACAGTCTGGCATCTAAAATCAATGTTTTAGAAGAATCCCTTAAGTTAGCCGGCCGAGGGGCTGATATCTATAACGAGTCTTTAAAGACTATAGCAGGCGAATTTCAGCCTTTTTTATCCCAGATGAATTCTCTTCAAGAAGCTTATGGTGGTATATCAATTAATCCGGATGAGATGTTAGGATCTGCGAAGGCAGCATCAGATAGACTACAAAACATGCAAGATTTCTTTTATACACAGTCTGGTAAGCAAATGGGAGAAGCACTAGGTTTTCAAGGTAATGCTCTTTCTAAATATTTTAAGGATGAAAAAGAAGCTTTTAATATAGCAGAAAACATTATATCTAGATTAACTGATCAGCATTCACAATTTGTTAATAAAATGGATGATCAAACGCTTTATAAACTACCAATGTATACCAAGTCTTTAGGGATAAGTACATCTGAAGTTGCTACGCTTATTGAGCGTTCAATAAATAGAACAGGTGACGCTTCGACAAAAGTTTTAGATGATATTGCTGTTTATTCACAAGGGTTATCTAAAGCCACTGGCGCACCAATGAAAGCAATTAGTGCGAATGCTGTTCAAATAATTAGTGATACACAAAGGTGGGGTGATACGACTGCTGAAGAAGCAACAAGAATCTCAGCGACTTTGGCACAGTTAGGTCAAAATTATGATAGTTTTACCGGAGTTATTGATAAATTTCAAGAGTTTGGATCAGCTGCTGAAACAGCGGGTATGGTATCACAAATAACAGGCGGACAAGTACAGCTAGACGCACAAGAAATGATGATGATGGCATCAGAAGATCCGGAGAGATTTTTACCGGAACTTAGAAGAAGGTTTTTAAGTTCAGGATTTGATTCAGAAGCTTTAAAGAGAATGTCTGAAATGGAGCAAAGACAATTAGCTAGTACATTTTCCATGAACAGAGAAAATCTAGTATCTCTTTTAGACACTAGAAGAGAATTTAATGAAGCAGACTTAAAAGCGCAGCAAGAAAAAACGGCAAAATCAGGAGCCACTGCTGAGCAAGCTTTAGTAAGTAACATGGAATTAGCAGCAAAAGCAAATAATGATCTAACAGATGCTATGGATCATCATAGGACGAAAGCTTTGTTAGCAAATAAACAAGCTTTATTAGAAACTGCAGAAGCTTACTCAGACTATAATGATATACTAAGAAACGTCGACTTTAAAGACGCAGAAAAAGTATCCACAGGTTACAGTGCCATAATCAATGCACAAAAAGATGGTATTGAAAAATTAATTAAATTAACGCCTCGTCATATCGGTTCTTTGTTAGAATTAGGAAACATAATATCTAGTGAAGCTAATAATACAGCTAGCAATGTTTTTAACAATCAATCACCACAAATTAATCCTACAAACAACACATTGCAAACCGGTATTAATTCAAATACTAACAGTCAAATTGCTGTTATTTCAAATGAAAATCAGACACAGTTTCAAAATATATCAGAAAAGGTATCTACTCTATCTAGTCAAAATGAAGCTGCTTTAAATAATTCTGATGATATTGAAAATATGTTTGCAAATACAAATAAAAGTATGAATCAATTAACAACTTCTGTCCAAAACTTAGTTAAGGCCAGTAATCAAACAATAATACTTAACATAGACGGTAAACAATTAGGGAAACTGTTAATAGATAATAAGTATACTATAGACGGTGCACCAGTCCAAATAGTAACAACCGCTGGGTGATATAATGAACATTAATATAGATAAAATTAAAGAAGAAGTGTATAAGACGAAAAAAAATATAGCTAATAACTTATCCAAAGAAGAAGAAGAAGAGATTAATATATTTATAGATAGTTTGTTTGTAGATTTACAAAATAAAATAAAAAAAATTAATATTGCTGAGTTAACAAAAAAAATAAATAGCTATTTTAAAGAGAATAAAGATGTCTGATACTAGAGAAACATTAAAGCAATTCCTTAACGCAAATACTAGCACACAAGGTAAAAACTCTATATCACTTTCTCACAACAAGTCTCCGGGTGACAATATAAAGCTAGATAATAAAGAAGATATTAAAATAGATCCTGTCACAGGACAAAAGCTTTTAGACTTAGATACTCCAGGCAAAGGAATGCTAGGAGACTATTTAAACTTTTTAACAAAAGAATCCGATCATATTTTTCCAATTAAAGAAGGAAATGAGTATTCCCCCAAATCAAACAGAGGCGATTATTTAGCAACGTCTTCTGATCACGGTGCAGAAAAAATATTTTTAATTCCTGGTACAGAAAATTCTAATAATTTTACACGATATTCTAATAGCCAGTTTCAAGAATTACACGATATAATAGATAAAATTGGTTTTGAAAATAATGCAAATAAAGGTCATAAAGTATTAAGTAACATTGAAGGTACAGGTTTAAACTCTTATGGTGAAGTTTCTAATGAACTAGGCGTTTCTTACAAAACTGGTGATCAAAACCCGGTTACCCAAGCAGTCCAAAATGATGTCTTAGTTAATTCTAGATTTGGCAACATTCCTAATAAAGATGTATTTAAAGGTAAAAACGAAACATTAGAAATATTTGAAAACAAAGATAATATAAAAATAAACAATACTTTTGGAAAATATTCAGATGTTAATGTCGATTCATTAATCAAACTAGAAAAACTTAAACATTTAGGAGCATCGTTACTGATGAAAACGTCAGGTTTTGGAACAGGTATTAACCCAGGACAGTCTTCTAATCCTGAAGATATTGAAAGTGCTTTTAGTAATAACGGAGAAAACACCGCCGGTGCCGGGAGCAGTTTACTAACCGGAACGGAAATAAAAATAGAAAATAGTTTGTTCAGATCAAAAAATGCTTTTGGTGGTCCAACTTCTGAAGGCACTGATGAAAGCATAAGATCGGGAAGAGGTGAATTCTTTGAAGATGATAGACTAAGTTACGGATCCACGTATAATCCAGCTTTGCATTTTAATGGCAAAAATCATAAAATACATAAATTACAAGCTGCGCTAGCTATAACATTAGTTAAAGAACTTGGAAAAGAATTATATAATAGTATTATAAGAGAATATGTAACATCAGAAGCAGCAGCGTCAATTTCTCATGAAATTCAATCGTCTGTTACAAATCAAATGCAAATCCTTATGGGTTTTTCATCTCAGACCCAGGCCTTTGAAGACAATATAACTAAAATGGCAGAAGGATTGACTAATTTAAGATTACAAAATTTGACTAGTCAATTATTTACTCCTACAAGATACGACTATTCATCGTGCATTAATAGAGGACTTAAAGTTCTTTTTGATGATGATATAGGTCTGGAAAAAACAATAGGAAGTTTAGGTAGTCTGACTCCTAATTCTATACCAGAAATTAAAAAAATTAGAAATTCAATAGGTATCGGCTCTTCGCCAGGATACTGGTTATCAATAGCAAAAAGTGTATTAAAGTCTTCTAAAGATATGTTAAGTAGCCTAGATTTATTAACCCAGTCTGAAGAAGGCGTGGACAGAATTCAAAATTTTATTGAATACTTAAATACTAACAGCGTTGTCAGATTTTTAAATGTGTTAGCAACTGTGGGTGACGCAAGTTTTCAAGCATTTTCCGGTGAATCTTTAGAAAATATTAACTATATAAATAGACCTAGAAATGTAGATAGCATGCCGGATGGTCCAGGAACCAGAGTAGGAAAAAGCAAGAAAAAAGATGGATATACAGATAAACAATTAGCATGGTCACAAAATGATGTGCCCTCTGTATATCTCTTACCTTTGAATCCTCTTAGGGCATCTGGCAGGCTAGATAAGATAATTTCCGGTCCAAATCCATTCACAGCAATGTTAGGATCTAGACTAGCTGATCAAACATATTTTTCTAAAAATATGGATGGCTCGAATAATAGAATCCCTAAAGAAGTTGTAAAAAGATTAGAAAATATTTTAGATTCTGAGTATGTTCCTTTTTATTTTCATGATTTAAGAACAAATGAAATTATTTCTTTCCATGCTTTTTTAAATTCACTAACTGACACTATCAACCCGAATTTTAATGCACATTCCGGATATGGTAGACTTGATCCTGTTAGGCTTTACGAAGGAACAACTAGATCAATATCTGTAGGTTTTACTGTTGTTGCAACTTCGAAAGAAGACTTTGATGCAATGTGGTATAAGATTAATAAATTTGTAACATTACTATATCCTCAGTGGACTAAAGGAACACTAGTTGGCTATGATTTAGAAGGAGACGTAACATCAAAATTTATTCAACCTAACTCTCAAGTATTAGGTGCTTCACCGATTGTAAGAATGAGAGTAGGTGATATAATTAAATCAAATTATTCTAAATTTAATTTATCAAGAATGTTTGGTATCGGAGATAGTGATGTTAATCCTATTATAGCTAGTGATGCTGAAAGTGAAAAAGCTAGATCAGTTGCCAATTATATTAATAACACAGGTAATGATATGCTAAATAAAATTAAAGATGTAAGTATATCATTAATATCACTAATTTACGGCTCGCTAGTCCAAGCATTTAACTTTGGTGGCGTAAAAGACTTTGCAGGAAAAAGCAATGGGCACAACAAATTAGTTAAGGCCGGAGCAGAAATATTAACAAATTTATTAGTTAACGGTCATGTTAATCCATTGATTTTAAATACAACGATAAAAAAACAAAAAAAGAATAATCCTGGAATTGAAGATGAAGAAAACCAGTTCGGACCAAATGAAGGTTTGACAATGTATCTTCGCAGTAATTATAATGAAGGTTATGAAATAATTAACGGAAACCTTCGTGGAAAAAGATTTTTAATTCAAAAACCTATAAAAGTCAAACTTAATAAAAAATCTGCAATGACAAACTACGAAGTTGAAATTATTGATTTTTCTTTACCTACAGAAATGTTAAATGTTAAGCTACGCGTAAACGCAGTCGACGTTTTTCAAACTCCTAACGAGACCTTGATAAATACATTAGAGTTTGGAGCACTCCTCGCCGGCACCGGTGGTTTTGTAGCACCAGGGGCCGATGCACTTTTAAATTCTTTCGCTAAAGGATTCGCAAACCAAAATAACATGGCACCGCTTGGAGATTTAGTAAGGCATCTATACACTTCAAATGAAAGCAATTTTATGGATTCCTTTAACAACCCTTTTGTAAAAGCATATGAATCGACAGCCGGCCGAGGCTTGGCCGGAACAATCGGCGCAGTTACTTTTGACTGGTTAGATGATAGTTTTCCTTGGGATATAGATCACAATTCACGCGCGCCAATTGGTTGTAATATATCTTTTAGTTTTGATGTTATACATGATATTGCTCCGGGACTAGATCATAGCGGATATAATAGAGCACCTCTTTATAACGTTGGCGATGTCATGAGAGGAGTCTCTGGGGACTCATACGAAAGCTTTTTTAAAGAAGACGAGTTTGAGTTTAGAAAGTCAGCCGGCAAAAGCAGCAGAGTACCTGGAAAGGATACAAATTAATAAAATTATAGTTAAATAATCAAGGACAAGGAGCAATTATATGTCTTTTTCTAGATATTCATTCACCCCTAATATAAAAAACGATTTAGGCAAATCATTTAAAAGTACTAGCAAAACAAATGTTCGAATAAGAAATGCTATATTTAAAGGTCTAATCGACTTTAACGTTCATACAATTCAAGAAGGCGAAAGATTAGACAGTCTATCTTATCTTTATTATGGAAGCTCAGAGTATTGGTGGATTATAGCAGCAGCAAGCGGCATTGGTTGGTCTTTGCAAGTTCCACCTGGAACTATTTTGCAAATACCGGGTTCAGTCAACGAAGTTATAAGGTACGTAAGATAATGCCAGCAAATAAATCTAAGCGAAGCCCACAAGAAATGATGAGTACGATGATAGAAGCTGTTGATGAATTTGACGGGTTTATTATGGGTATAGGCGGGTCAAATAACTATTTTACTTTTAACGCTTCGGACGAAGAAAAAGAAAAATTTAGAATTAACAACTTGGACATATATAACAGAGAACCTCAAGAAGAAAAAGTTAAAGATTTAAACAAGTTAAGAGAACATACTGCAATAAGAAGATCTTTTTTCGCTTCGCTGTTAGATACAACTGTCGGCGCTTACTATACGCACGATATATTGCAAGGAAGTCATGTTTTATCTTCAAAAGGTTTAGAAAACTATGATTTAGACAGTCAGAAAATCGAAGATTATTTAAAAATACTTGCTGATACTAACGTTTCTGTCGCAGAAAAATCAGTACCTGCAACAGTCGTATTGAAAGAATCAAGCAATAAAGTTCCAGACCCTACAAAAGAAAAAAATAAATATGGATCAATGTCAAAAATGATTCAGGAAGGCACTAGCACATATAAAATAAAAGATGCTGTTTACGTCGGTTCAGAAGGTATAGTAGAAAATATGTCAGCTGAAGAAGAGATTCAAACATTGCAAGCTATAGCTGAAACGCAAGGAGGCTCAAAAGAAGCTTACTTGTCAGACTTAGACTTAGAAACAAGAAACTTTTTTTTAGAAGAATTTGCATTTATTCCCGATAACGAATCAGAATATGTTAACGAATCCGGAATGATATCAGAACCTAGTTTGTATGATAGGAAAATGTCGGCTTATATTATAAAAGATAACGAATTTATACATGGTAATAAAAGAAAAGAATTCTTATCTTTATTTTTTAATGGAATTTCACCAATAGAATTAAGCAGATGTACACCTTATATTGAAATTTCATTTTACCACCAAAATTTCAATACAAATAAAGACAGTTATTTAGATCCGGCCGGATATATGAATTTTTATGCAGATATTGATCCGGCAACAGGCAAGATTGTTCCTTCAGGCTTTACAACTAAGACTTTACCAGTAGATGAAGAATATAAGAAGACAAATAACACTAAAACAGATATATCATACATGGATATGTTTACTTCACCTCAAACAATGGTAAACGCAAATATTAATTCTGAACCGGGTGGGATTAATCCTAAAAAAATAAAGTCAAATCCATTTAACACAGCACTCGAACCTTTCGCACCCCAAGCTTCTTTAAGCAACCTGACTTTGACAACCACATCCGGCGGATACGGCTTTACTAGTGAAAAAAAGGGCAGTATGTCAATAATAATTCATGACAGAAGTAGGTTAAAGCAGTTTGCATCAATTATTGCTGTAAATCAGCTTGCAAAAACAAGAGCAAAAATAACTTTTGGGTGGAGCCATCCAGACGGAGACATTCAATCAGGAAACATAATTGGAAGATTTCTAGACTCAATGAAAAATTCACAACATTATACACTCACGTCTTCAAATATGAGATTTCAAGGAAACGCAGTAGAAGTAGATATATCAATGTTTTCAATGGGTGACTATCATGTTCAAGATATGCCTGCTGCTGCAGGTTTAAACGTTCCTTTGCGTGTTATAGGACCAGCAATTAACACAATAATCGAGTCTTTAGTTGAAAAAGCAAAATTAGCTTCCGGGATAATTGATTCCGAAAAGACAGGAAGAATACACCCGCAATTAGAACTTTTAATGTCTTCAGCCAATTCAACTGAAGCAATGGTCTCAGCGAAACAGTTTGGCGAATTAAACAGATTAATCAAATCAGATAATCAAGATACAAAGATTATTACTAAAATTGCTAAAATTTTAGGAATTAGTGATTTAAGCGGTAATGATATTAAAATTGAAGACTTGATTGTAGCAATAGATTCTGAGTCTGTAGAAGAAAAAACCTCTACACCTGGAAATTCAGAAATAGCTAAAATTGTAAGTGATAATATTAAAAAGCAAACCGGTTTAATATTAAGAAGAAAATACGAACAATTGTTTTATTATGATAAGTCTAATCAAACAATGTGGCAGCCTGATTACTTTACAGGAGAATGTTGTGTTAATAAAACCACACCGGCTGCAATTGCTGATGCTGATTTAAAATTTTTTAAAAATAAAGAAACGGTTTCTTTGGGTAAATGTATCGCAAATTTTGTTGCTGCGCCTATGATATCTACAGGAGAGTATTCTGAAGTTCAAATATTTTTCTATCCTATTAATCAAGCTGCTGGTTATGCAAGAAGGTTTACAACTGCTTCTTTCCCAATTCAAAGATCAGAATTAGGAAAAATATTTGACGTTGAAAAAGACGAAAGAGACAATAAAAACCCAGAAGAAAAAGATGAATCGATTCAACTAGGGACAATAACATCAATTGGAATGTTTAATAAAATAGCGTCATTATTACAAAGTTTTGATATATCAGCTTATGGATTGACAGAAATTTCATCTTCGTCGCAAAAAAGCACAGTAAGCGATATTCTTAAAAATAAAAATCACCCTAAGAAATCAGCAATTTTAGCAACTTATTATGCTAATTATAAAAACATAAAAGACCCTAAAAAAGTTAAAGCAGAATTTAACAAAGAAAAAAAAGAAAAAAAAGAAGAAATTTATAAAGCAGCAGTTTCTAATTACGTAAAAACATTAACAGAACAAAAAAAAGAATCGATACTATCAAAAATTTATTCTAATGATATTGATGTTGCGCCACAAGATAAAAACACTTTTAGATTTCCTGCCTTAAATATGACTTTCGAAGTTTTAACACCAATAAAGCCTCCAGCTTCTACTGATAACAATGGTTTTTGGAAATTTTTCTATGCAAAAGATGGTTATTATAAAAATGAAGAAACATCTAGCTACGGTGAAGGAAGAATATTAAGAATTCATGTAACAGATGATGCAAATGTTGGCAGCAGCACAGTAGATTTAGCTTCACAAATTTTATTTAATGGTGCTAAAGACCCAGACAAAAATTCAGCTATAGCTAGTGTTATTGCAGAAGGTGTAAATAACTTATCTGACCAAGAATTAAAAGAATATATTAAGCGTCATTATGCAACAATAATATACGGATCCGGCAACTCTACAGTTAAAGGTGTTAATGTTTCTTCTACAACATCAGATAGAGTGGCTCAAGGAAAAATGATGACTTTTGAAAAAAATAGAAGATCAAAAAACATCAGTAAAAATATTAATATTATGTCGGATGCAATTAGAATCGTTCCTGCTTCTGTAGATATACAAATGTTAGGATGTCCATTTCTAGAAAGAGGAAACCATATATTTTTAGATATGGGGACAAATACAGATTTAGACAATTGTTATACAGTTAATTCAGTTACGCATACTATTAGTAAAAGTGAGTTTTCAACTAGTCTAGGATTAGTAATTTCAAATCAAGGTACTTTAATTAACACACGAGGAAACTTACTACAAAAAATTAAAAAAGCTGTAAAATAATATTATTAAGTTTATACTTTATATACTATGAATATTGTAATTAAAGATAACTATAGCTTTTTTAAAGAGGCTCAATCACTTAAAGATTCTCCTTCACCTAGATTGTCTGTTCAAACAGTCAATATTATTCTTGGTGTGCTTAAAAAAGAAAAAATAAAATCAATTAACGAATACTTTGTAAATGTGTTTAATAGCATGAACGAAAATAAAATAGAATGGAGTATGTTCTTATCTGATAATCGAAAAAAAGAATACGAAACATACTTAAAAAATAGATTATTCGAATCAAAACCTTTTTTAACAGAATACTTTTACACTTACTTTCCGGAAAGATTGTCTTTATTTAAAAAAATACACCCACTAGACATGTCTAACCCATCGATATACAAACACAGTAGTATCACCGGGAGGCTTTCTATTGAAAAAGGTGTAAACTACCTAACTATGAAAAAAAGTATCAGGAATGAACTTAAAAGCCCTTTTAAGGATCACAGGCTTTATGAATTAGACTTTAAAAGTTGTGAACCTAATCTTTATTGTAGAATGTTTGATTTGTTGCCTGAAGACGCAGATGACATATATGTGTATATTGCCAAAGAAATTAAAGAGTTAAACGTAGGCAGGGACAAACTTAAAAGAGTTATTCTTTCTATTCTTTATGGTGCCAACGAAAGGGCAGTAAGTAGATTTTCTGGAATCTCTAAAAAGAAAATAGAAAAAATAAAGTCGATACTTAAAGTTAATACATTTAAAAACAGACTTGAACAAGAGTTTTTACAACATGGCTATATTAAAAACATGTTTTCACGGCCAATTATAAACAATACGAATCTTGTTAATTATTGGATTCAGTCATCAGCAGCAGACTATTGTTGCCTTGCTTTTAACAAATTTTTTAAAGAAAATAAAAATTATAAACTTCACGCTGTTATTCATGATGCTGTAATATTCTCAATTCCAAATAACAGTATTGATAAACTGACATCGATTCATTCCCTTAATTATCAAAATTTGTCAATTCCAGTTAAGATAAATAAAGTTATGCCTCATAATTATTAGTATGAAAAAAATAAAAGAAATAAACTTAAGTGTTGATACTAGTAGATATTCGTCTCCTTATGTAAAAAATAGACAAAATTACTATTCTGGATATTCCGGAGGAATGATTGATTCTGCTGCATCAATAACAAATACACTAGATAACTCTAGAATATTTAGTAGTGATGAATTCGAAGAAGAATCTGAAGAGGAGATTAATTTAATGCCGGAAAATATTTTAAATTGTAGAGTTAAAAATAAAAAAGGATATGCACTTAATGAAACGTTGAATGCACTCAATGAAAATTGGGAAATTATGGATACAACAGCTAGCGCAATAAAGTATGGCGCAAGAGCATTAAAAGCTGCAGGAAAAAGTACAGTACTTTCAATTCCTTTTATTGACGCAATTGCAGGCAGCATGATGTTAATATCTGGAATAGGTAGCTTTAAAAGTGTATCTGACTTAATAATAGAAAAAATTAGAGTACCTGAAAATACATTTGCTGAAGCAATGGCTAGTAACTCTGAATCTGCTTGGCAAGATATCATAAGTGTCGTCAGCAATTTAAGTGAAGAAGAACGACGGTCACTAGAAGAAAATTTTGAAGATCTTCTTCATAACTTAAAGACATTTATATCCACAGCATTTCAAGCATACGATTCAATATTTGCGTCAGCAGGCGCAGCCGGAGGTCCTTTAGGGCTATTTGCCTTAGAAGCCGGATCTAATTTTACAACTGCAATTACAGGTTTTATATCTGACACTGTCCCATGGGAAAGATTTGCTTTGGATATAACAGGAAAATTTGCTGGAATGATTAATTCGATGTTTGATTATATACTTAAACAAAAAGAACAAGATGACACCGGAAAATTAAGTAAAGCCATCGATGACGGCGGTCCTGTTTTTCTTGCAATTTTAACTAATCCAGTACAATCAATTAGAAGACTTGGTGAATTTTATACTGCAATAGAAACAGGAAAATCACCAATAGAAGATGTAACAAATGCTACATTTAATTCTGTAAAGTCAAAATTAACATCAGATAATATAGAATCAATTATTGATGCAGCAATAAAATCTCACATGTCAGAAAACAATTACTATGGTATAGATGAATATGATGAAGAAGATGAAGGTGAAGAAATAGAAGAAATGGGATACACACTACCTTTAGGTGCTTCAAACAAATCTTTTGACAAAAAAGATGATCATCATGTTATTGCTGAAGAAATAAGAAAATTTCAAGAATGGCAATTAAAAACTTTAGGAAGAACAAAGTAATTTTAACATTTTTAATTTTCTTTTGTATAGTTTGCACGTTTAAGTTATAATGCTTAAGCAATATAAAAAATATTTAATCTAAATATTGCAAATTAAAAATTAACAAAAATCAGGAGAAAATTATGGCTATCGATTTTGATGCTATTAAACGTAAACTTGACCGCCTTAGCGGTAATAATTCTAGTAGAAATACAATGTGGAAGCCTACTGAAGGTGAAAAGCATTCTGTCCGACTGCTTTCTTTTCCAGACAATGACGGGCAACCCTTTAAGGAATTAATGTTTTATTACAATATTCCTGGACAGCGAGGCTTGCTAGCGCCAAGCCAATTTGGTAAACGAGATCCCATCCAAGAACTTATTAATAAGCTTCGAGATGAAGGAACTAAGGAATCATATGAAATGGCAAAAAAGCTTTATCCTAAAATGAGAGTTTATGCTGCATGTATTGTTCGCGGTGAAGAATCAGAAGGTGTTAAGCTTTGGGGTTTTGGAAAAACAGTATATCAAAAACTTCTTGCTTTGATGCTAGATGAAGACTATGGCGATATCACTGATCCGCTTGAAGGTCGTGATATTAATGTTGTTTGTTCTAAAAATCCTGGGCAGCAATGGGCAATGACTGAAGTTACACCGCGTGGTAAACAAACAAAATTGTCAAAAGATGCTAAACAGGCAAAAGAATGGATGACTGGCCTTCCGGACACTGATAACATTTTCCAGCTTAAGTCATACGATGAATTGTCAAAAATCATTAATGATTGGTTAGCAGGTGATGATGAAGGCGATGAAGACACAGGTACAGAAAGAAATACATCAAGTAAAAAGGAAGAAAAGCCAAAAGGTGAGTACTCTAGTTTAGATGATGCTTTTGCTGACTTGATGGAATAAATTAATAAGTTTATAAGATCATGATTTAAAGGGAGGCTTTATGCTTCCCTTTTTTATTTTGAAAACTTGAGTTTTATGTGGTATAATAAAAATAAACAGGAGATTAAATGTCAGATGACTTCACTAAAGACTTGATCAAGTCGCTAAATAAAGATCACGGTTCACGAGTTGC
>Ga0181377_1000251_pt1 | contig 20926 bp, 34 predicted proteins | sample LowvirmetaG_9_FD_130160 | JGI IMG/M metagenome (GOLD analysis project Ga0181377, IMG submission 130160) | Marine viral communities from the Subarctic Pacific Ocean - Lowphox_13 viral metaG | ecosystem: Environmental > Aquatic > Marine > Oceanic | place: Subarctic Pacific Ocean | collected...
TGAATAAGGCAAAACTTGTTGGTATGATATGTAAAGAGCGGTTGCAAACGCTTGAGGAGGTCCACCCATTTTTTGGAATAAAGAAAGTCCTCACACCTTATTCTTTTTTAACCTTTAACACTAAAGAGAGATGAGTGGTAAAAATAAAGAAACAGAGATGTATGGAAATAACTAATGAACGCGAAGTCTATTGGGCTTCAACAAAAGAACTAGACATAGAACTGAACGATACAAAATATACTGTACGTATTGTAGAAAATTCTAACGAAGCTGATATAATATACTTTAATACTAAGACTAGGTCTTGGGACGATTTATATGAAGTCGAAGACAATGATGAACAAAACTTAAAAAACCTAAACGAGATATTCAAAGCTTGGGAAGAAGGAGAACTAGTTTAATGGGATTCGATAGAGTAGAAGAAATATTATATAAAGCTCATGCCGAAGGTAGTGAATTTTCTGAAGCTATGCATAAGATAGCAAAAAGTTTACCTACAAAAAAGTATAGAGAATTAGCCGATAGATATGAACGAGCTTATCAAATATTAAAAGAGAAAACAAATGACAAAAGAAAATAAAAAATTCGATGATGGCCTTCGTGCCATAATGGGCGATGCCGATTTTGACAAAGCCACTAACCCTAGAGAACGCCGCGCCCCGAACGGGCAATATGAAGAAGTGGTGAAGTCGATGGACCGCGTGTTGGCAAAAATGGATGCGATGGATAAAAAACTGGAATTCTTACTTAGATACTTAGAGCTATGAAAAACTTACTTAAAATAATTATATTACTTATTGGTGCTTTGTTCTGGTTATCTATTCCTGTTGTATGTACTGGCCAAGTATTGCACAAGGTTGATAAAGAGTGGAAAGCAGATAAGATTGTATACATCACGAAATACAAATCACTTGCAGACCACTGTGTATACTATACGGATAAGGAGTGGGAGTCTGACAAAGGAATTGTTTATTGGTCTTCTTATTCTTGGAAGGCCGATGAAAAAATATACATAACAGATAAAAAATGGAAAGCAGATGAAATTTGGTTTGTTGTTAAAAACAAATGGCAAGTAAATTAACAATCTGTTAACATAGGATTAACATACCTCGATTCTGCATTAAATATTTATATGTATGGAAAATAACAAAACAGATATATCCGGATTGCTATATATTACAATTATGGTTGTAGTATTTGTATTAGGAATTTAAGTCTTTTATTTTTATTGTTATATCGTGAGGAGCATATTCGTTACCTCCGAAATAAGGATATAAATAATATCTTCTAACTAATCCCCAATTACCTTCAGGTCTTCGTCTTACCAATGTGGTATCACTGTCAATAACAATTTCATAATAAAAAGTAGTAATGTTAATCGATGCTCTGTATGATTTATTGGACTCTATTGTTTTTATCGTTGAAGATGAATGTCTACCTTCTTCGTGTTTTAGCCAGCAAAGCTCTATGTTTCCGTTAATATATCTCCAACCTAACCTTATCGAATACTTTTGATGTCTTAAGCCGAAATCGCTCATGCCGTATATCTTGTTTACATCATATTGATTTTCTGGTATCTCGCTTGTATATATAGCAGATTCGTCTAGTATAAAATCAAATGTTATTCTTGAGTTTGTTGGATGGTTGAAATGAGAACCTGAACTGTGTTCTCCAGCCGGTATTGTATATACTCTAAAACCTAAGTCGTCAATTTCTTTTTTGCATGATGTAAATACTAATAAAAAGATTAATATTATTCTAATCATTTATCTAAATCTAATCTGAATAATACAACAGCGGCAGAGTTTGCATACATATCTCCTGCCTCCCAACCTTTCCTATATCTCTGGTCTATTAGTTCTTTACCTGCTCCGATACCTAGCGTTAACAAGGTACTATATAACTTTGCCTTTTTCTTACCAACACGTGGTTCTAAAAAATTATACGAATTATATTGTATAATATAGCTACACGTGAAGTGCAATATTTTATCTCCTCCCCCTTTAAAGGAAGGCTGATAGTTAAATTGCGAATAAGACTTTATTGATATTAAAGAGAGTATAACCGTTAGTAGTAGCTTTTTCATATCTTATCTCTCAAAGATAAATATATAGTATTGTTAATAACTTTTAAAAATAAGCAAAAATAACCCGCTAAAAATTTTTTTATCTCGGAAAAATTGCGTATATTTATAGTATAAATAATAACAACTAACAAATGACAAAGAAATCTAAAAAGGCTCCAACCTTCAAATATGGAATCGAAATTACAAAACCCTGGTCAAAAGAAATGTATGCTCACAACGATTTGGTTGCTGACAAGATGAAACAAAAGATTGTTGATTCTATTGTTAAAAATCAAAACGACTTTGACAAATTAAACGAATTAATGGATTTATGCGGCGGTATTAAGTTTGGTGATGGATATACCATTGACGACCTTTATTCAGCTGTACATGATGAAGTTGACTGTGTACAAAACTACGCACTTAACGAATATTATTCTTATTATGTTGAACAAGGATTGGTTGAAAAAGTTGATTTAGAATTTATAGGATATGAAAAATTATAATATGAACCAGACAAAACAAACACTTATAGCAGCAAGGATATACTCCATTAAACTGCAAGCTACATCAAGCTCGAATGAAAAAAAGCAAATTATATCACAGTATAAAGATGATGACAATATACAAAGGTTATTACAATATGTATATAGTCCTTATGTTCACTTTGGTGTTACATCTTCTAATTGTAAAAAGCTAAACCATATATGCGATACAGATGATGCATATGAACTCTTTGATTTATTAGATGACCTCAACGAAAAAAGACTTACCGGTCACGATGCCATTGGAGCAGTCAATGGTTTTGTAGCCGCAAGGCAGGAATATGAAGAGCTTATACACAACATAATAGACAAAGACTTGAAAACTCGAGCTGGTGCAAGCTTAATCAATAAATCAATACCTAATCTAATACCACAGTTTAAAGTTGCATTGGCAGAAGCAATAAAAAATATGCCTGACTTTGAAAACGAAGAATGGTTAGCATCAAGAAAACTTGATGGAGTAAGATGTATAATTAGAAAAGAGGACGATATAATAAAAGCCTACTCTAGACAAGGAAACGAATTTGAAACATTAGATGTAGTAATCAATGAAGTAAAAAAAATTCCTGGAAATTTTGTTTTGGACGGAGAAGTATGTATTGTTGATGACAAAGGAAACGAAAATTTCCAAGATGTTATGAAAGAAATAAGACGTAAAAACCACACCATTGTTAACCCTAAGATGTTTGTATTTGATATGCTTACACTTCAGGAATTTGATAGCCAGCAAGGTGATATGGAATTATATAATAGATATGAAGACTCTATGGTTGTTAACTTGTATTGTAATAAAAACATAATTCAAGTACTAGGACAGGATTTTGTACCTGATGTAAATTATTTCAACAAGCTTAATGATGAGGCAATCGATGCAGGACATGAAGGTATTATGATTCGTCGAAATACAGGTTACAAAGGTAAAAGGTCTAAAGATATTTTAAAGGTAAAACAAATGCATGATGCAGAATATAAAGTTATAGGTGCCGTTAATGGAGATATCAGAATTATAGAAAACGGCGTAGAAAAAACTATAAACTGTTTAAGCAATATAGTTATAGAACACAAAGGAAATAAGGTTGGTGTAGGTTCTGGATTTACATTAGAACAAAGAAAAGAATATTATAAAGACCACAGTATGATTGTAGGTAAAACAGTTACAGTTCAATACTTTGAGGAGTCTCAAAACAAACAAGGTGAATACTCTTTACGTTTTCCTGTACTTAAACATGTATATAATGGACAAAGAGATTGTTAATAACTTGTTAATAAAATACAAAAAAAGGCAGCAAAATCCTTTTATATCTCGGAAATTTTGCGTATATTTATATATAAATAACTAATAACAAATATCAAATGAACATCTTAAAAACTTCCGGCTTTATTGCACTAAGCTTAGCCAGCTTTTACATCGCTTACATTACTGGTACTGGCGATATTTTAAACTACATTAATTTTGCCGACCCACTTAACGAACTTGCATTTTGTGTTTGTTCTCTTCTATTTGGCATCGGCTCTATATTCTTTGCATTTACCAAAAACGAAATTGAGGTACCTTGCTCTAAAGAATTAGACAACCAATATTATAACGAGTCAATATAATGGAAAAACTAACAATATACATAGACATGGACGGTGTCTTGGCCAATTTTCAAGAAGCGGCAGATAAACTAAAAGAAAAATTACCAATGGAATTAAGCGGTAATCTAAAACCCGATGAGGTTTTGGACTTCAGTCATTTTGAACCTATGCCTAATGCAATTGAATCTGTAAAGAAAATAATGGAAATGGGACATGATGTATTTATTGCATCAACACCTCCTTGGAATAATCCATCAGCATGGGGACAGAAACGTGATTGGATTGAAGAACATTTACCTGAATTAAAAAGAAAAGTATTTTTAACTCATAGGAAAGATATGTTAATAGGTGACGTATTAATTGATGACACTACGTATCGAGGTCAAAAAGATTTTAACGGTACATTCATACATTTCGGACAACATGGAATGGATTGGCCAACTGTTGTTGGTACAATAGAAACAATGACTAACATTTTAAAAATAACTAAAAAATAAAAATTATGGCAAAAGGAAAACACAAGTACAATATTGGAGATATCGTAACTTTTAAGTTTTTAACTGGTGATGTATACACTGGAAAAATTATAGATGAAACAAGAAAAGCAGACGGTACACCTGATTATAAAATTAGAGTTGAAGAGCCTGGAAATAAAGGCAACACAAACGGATTTACAATATATCCTTGTATGACAGAAAAAAGAATTATAAGGAGAGACTTTACAGCTATAGAAGTTATGAAGCTTACTGAAAAAAAGAAAAAGATTAGAACTGATAAGTCTAAATCTCAAGATTTAAAAGATGAATTAAACAAGCAAACAAATTTTTTAAATGGAGAAATCGAATAAATTACTAAATAAGTATTTAGATAAAATGACTTATGTTGGTGAGCTTGAAGTGTCAGGTGATATTATGAATTGGTATAGAAATAAAGATATCAATATCTCAAAAATAAAAGATGTAGTATATTTTATGCTTGTTAATGACAAGCTATATAAAATAGGTAAAACAGAATGCGCTACAGGTTGGCATGGTAGAGTTCACACATATAAAATAGGTGGAAAATTTGACCACACAAATGCTAGAATAATAAGAGTAATGAATGAAGACAATCTACTTGAACATAGAATAAAAGTTTATGTTTTAGAAATACCTAGAAAAAAAGTGGAGTTTGAATGTCCTGCGACTGGAGATATAATTACTGATGATATACCTATGGCAAAAAATATGGAATGGCATTTAACAAAGAAATTTATTAACGAAGGATATGAATTAAAATTTTGTAATCAATTATGAAAAAACACGATAGACGTAGAGCTTTAGACTGTAAGCTCTTAAAAAAATCAGACAGCCACAAAGGATACTGTAAGTATATAGTAACCATTGGAGAAAAGGATGGTACAATCCACAAACAGCCAGTATATGGTAAAGATATGCAGGATGCATTATCTCGACTAATGAAAAAAGAACTTACAGTTAAAGTTGAAAGGAAGTTAGAAACCAACGTTGGACTTATATTCCTTATATGGTTAGGAGTAATGGGGACACCTGCTTTCTTTGCTGATACATCTTCTCCGTGGTTTTTGTTATATACATTTGGCTCAGTATTGTTATTAGCTGTAACTGCTGTAATATGGTATGGTCACGTTAACAAAGGAGAGTAATATGGGATTCAATAAAATATATATTAATAAAGAAAAAATAATTTCGTCATTCAAATCAAAAGGTGCTCAAGGTGTATCTGATATGTTTTTAAAATATGACGGAATAATATTAAAAGGCGGCTGTAATGTATGTCATTATATAGAAAAGATAATGTCAAAAGAAGAGACAGTTGAGTACAGAGAAAATCTTATAGATGTGTATATGTTACAGCTATTAGAAGGTTTATATAAAATAAATTGAAAAAAGTTTTTTTATGTCGGAAAATTTTAATATATTAGTAGTAAAAAACTAATAATAGTAATTCTTACTATAATTAAATACTAATAACATATTAATAATTAAATAATAATTAAACTTATAATTAATTAAGGAAAAGGGGATAAGTCGAAAACCCTACTAACAATAGAGTAGACAAATGCTAAAACAAAAAAAATGGCAAAGAAATTTAACGCAAACAAGTACGGAAGTCTATGGTCTTCAATTACAACTGAATTAATGAAAGGAGCAAAAGCAACTACACCACAAGGTGAGGCTACACAACCTTTAATTGGTACATTGTTAATAGGAGGCAAAAGACACGAGCTTACTTGGTCAGAAACTAACAGAATTATTGAAGAGCTATATGATTTACAAACAGTAGCGAAAAATGCTCAAAGAATGGATATGTTAGGAAACACTGATGGAACATGGAGAGGATAATCATGGCAGTATTAACAGCAGCACTAGGATTATTGGTTGGATGCTTAGCAACAATAGTATATCTTAATAAAAGATTTATATCTGTAAGAGAACTATTAACTGATAAGATATTAATCAATGACTTATTAAAGAAAGAGATATCCGTTCTTAAGACTAAGAAAAATTCTACAAGAAATTATAGAAGAAGAAAAAGTCCTGCAAAACAGCAAAAGAACTGATATTTATATTCGAACGGTAAACAGAGATAATATCGTATACAAATCTCGGTGGTGGTAGGACCCAATTAGGGGAGACAATGGAATTTAACTTTGACGGAAATATGGAACAAGATTATACAGAAGGAATTGATACTGCATTTGATAATACTTTCAGACTAATAACTGGAAGAGCTAAGATAGAAAATATGGTAATCGATAATGAAATATATTTACTGTATGACCCTTATGATGTAGATGAGTTAGATTTTAAAAATATGTTATTGGATATGATAGAACATTATATTGAATCTGAAGAATATGAAAAATGTCAAGAGATTCAAGATATAATTAATTCTTCAGAGTATAAAGAGTTAATTAAAAAAATAACATTAGATTTTAAAGATACTAATATATCTAGAAAAGACCCAGCAGAAGATTTAAAAGGATTAAGTTCAGTAGACCAATTAATAAGTCTATTTAAAGAATATGCTGAAGCTAAAAAACCTAAGAAAGAAAAAACCAAGAATTTAGCAGCTGATGAATTATGGGAATGTTTAACTGAGTCTGATAAAAATATATTTGAAGGTAAATACATATATTTTAAAACCTGGATTGATAAGCTGGAGCCTGAAAACATTGAATATTATTCTAATAGAATCATGAATGACTTACCATTAATTCCAGTTCTTGGAGAAGAAAAATATAACCACGAAGAAGAATATAATTATAACAATTTAATATTAACTATAATTGGAGAATATATCTGCATAAGTAATTACAGTTATGAAAAAATTAAAAGGTTACAAAAAATATTAATAGTGCTTGGTGTAAAAGATTCAGATATTAGAGTTAAACAGGAAGACGGAGAAACTGTATATACTTTAATATATTCTTCTAAAAACAACTTTTGATTTTGAAAAATAAACTACTACCATATATAATAGCATTAAGTGCACTTTCTGTTTCTGCATCAGCAGCATTCTATTCTGTATATGGATTGAGTCAGTTGTTTGCCGGCGCCAGTACAGAAGTAATGATTATGGCTGGGTCGCTTGAATTTGCAAAGCTTGTTGTTGCTTCATTATTATATCAGTACTGGAAAGATATAAATGCTTTACTTAAAACATATCTTTCAATAGCAGTTGTAATATTAATACTAATCACTAGTGGTGGTATATATGGATTTTTATCTGGAGCATATCAAGAAACAGCAACGCAATCTGAATTCTTAGAAAGAAAAGTAAATGTAATAGAACTTAAGCAAAATAGATTTATAGAGCAGAGAGATGATTTAAAAATAACTATAAAAGAATTAACAACTGCTTTAGCAAACCCAACACAAATCCAGTATGTTGATAAAGAATCAGGACAGCTTGTGACAACTACATCATCAAGACAAAGAAAGCTGTTAGAATCCCAACTGTCAGAATCAAAAATAAAATATAATCAAGTAACTGATTCAATAGCATCATTAGATATAAAAATACTTGACCAGCAAATAGGTAATGAATCAGCAAGGGAACTAGGTCCTCTTAAATATATGGCTCAGTTAACTAATAAACCTATGGAAACTATTGTAAATTGGTTCATGATATTTATAATATTTGTGTTTGACCCATTAGCAATTGCAATGGTTATTGCTGCCAACATGGCATTTAATTTTAGTAAAAAAGACAAGAGCGATATATATATTAATAATAAGAGGAAAACTAAAGCTGTTCCTAAAAATTTTAAAAAGGTAGGTTTAGAACAAGCTAAGGTTGTAGAAATGAATAGTAAATTAAACGAGTTATATAATTTTGTTTCTAAAATGTCAGATTGGAAGAAGCAACAAAATAAATAATTATGGAAGAAACATACGCAATAGAATATAGAAAAGGTACAAAGTGGAACGAGAATCCAGAATATACATACAAGTATATGGAATGTAAGATATGCGGCCAGTTTGCAAAAGCTAGCGAAGACACATCATCAATTACGTGTTATGAATGCGTACAGGAAATGACAGAACCGCCAGAGATTAATACAAATAAAAATTCAGGAAGACCTTCAGGATGGCATTTTATGAAGGAGTTCGTAGACAAAAGAGGTAATGTATATCATAAAGGTGTAGAGCAACCTCAGCTAAAAGGTACACTTAAACCTACAGAAGTAGTAAAAAAGAAAAAACTTTCTAAGAAAGAAAAAGAAGAATATAAAAGACTCGCAGCAGTCGAGGTTTCAATAATTAAAAAAGAGATGAAAAAGTTAAGGTGGAAAAAAGATAAAAAGCTTGCAATGCAGAAAATCAAAAATTACAACCGAATACTTAAAGGTAAATTCACAGAATCTCTTGTTACAAAACTTTTCAACTAATTGTTTTCATATGTCATAGATTTTTGTTATATTAGTATAATAATATTAATAATGGAGAAATGCAAAATGGTATTAGATAAGATAATATATAAACGAGGAATAAAATCCAAAGAACCTCAAGTCATTGAGTTTGGTGTTCCTGCTAATTTAACAATCGTTGAATACAAAAGAACTTGCAAAAGACTTGCTCAAGCTTTAGGATATTCCAATGAAAATATATTAGAACACTTCGGAAAAGACACCGAGACTGGTGACCCTGCACAATTAAAACTTTTATTTGATTAATATGAAAAATATTTTTATTTTATTGGCACTACCTTGTGCCGCGTGTTTATTTCTCGTTATGACTTTGGATAGTGAAAGACAAATTGAAAGTCTGCAACACGAGTTAAATAATAAAGAAAACACAATTGATAGTTTACACAAACAGATTGACACACTAAATTATAGGCTTGAAATATGGGACGACTTTCCAAGCTTATCTACAATCAATGCATTAATATTTGTAGAAAGTAGTAATAATGATTCTGCATATAATCCTGGTGAGGACGCTGTAGGCTGTTTACAAATTAGACGAACAATGGTAAGAGATGTCAATAGAATATTAGGTAAAAAAATATACACATACAGCGATAGATGGAGTCGTACAAAATCCATAGAGATGTTAAAAATATATTGTAATCATTATAACCTCAACACTCCGGAGCATATTGCTCGATGCTGGAATGGTGGACCAAGAGGATTGGTAAAGCCGCAAACAGTTAACTATTGGAGTAGAGTTAAAAACAAAATGGAGGAAAATTCATGAATTTAACAGAAGAACAGTTACTACAAAATTGGAATGACTTAATGTTAGTTATAGACAAAAATTTTGAAGGTGAAAGAAAAGAAAAATTAAAAGCAATGTATAGCACATTCCAAGATAGAATGATGTTTACACCAGCTTCAGGAAACATTAATTATCATAACGCATTTGTAGGTGGTTATGTAGAACACGTATTGAGAGTATGTAAATGTGCTAAGCAGACTTATATGCTTTGGAGAAGTATGGGCTCAAACATGGAAGGGTATACATTAGAAGAATTAATGTTTGCTGCACTTAACCACGACTTAGGAAAGTATGGTGATTTGGAAAAAGATTTATATGTACCAAATCCTAGTGAGTGGCATAGAAAAAATCAAGGTTCGCTTTGGAACTTAAATCCAGAATTAAACTGGATGCCGGTACAGCATAGAAGTTTATGGTTGTTACAACAACATGATATAAAGTTTTCAGAAAATGAAATGATAGCAATTATGGTTCATGATGGTTTATATGATGAGGCCAACACTCAATACTTTAAGCACTACAATTCAGATAGAAATTTTAAAACAAACATGCCACTTGTATTACATCAAGCAGACTTAATGGCTTCAAAGATTGAAGGTGAAATAAACAAAGTAGGCTCTGAAATAAAAAAGGCTTCGAATTCTAAACACAAGAAAAAATCTTTAGATACAGCAACGGCAAATAAATCAGTAGACGATATATTTTCAGGATTATTTGGAGAATCTAAATAATGTTGGTTGCAGTAATAACACTTTCGGTTTTGACTGTATGTCTTATATATATTGTATATAATCTTCTAATGAAAAATGAAGAGCTTGAAGATATAGTTCTAGAGCAGGATGATACTATGGCAGTTATAGCAAAAAGATTTAATGAGACTCTTTTGGAAATGAGAAGATTAGATTCTAAAGGAGGCTTTGAATCTGACGATGAAATAGGTTCTGTATTTAAAGGTATAAAAGATGTAATAAATAAATTAGATGCGGAGACTAAAGATGTCGAATAAAGATAAGAGTCCTGTAGATATATTCTATGAAAACGTTGAAAAATACCAAAAAGATTTTGAAGACTATATGAACAATAAAAGTAAGCGAGGTAGAAAAAGAAAGAATAAAATGTACTTTACACCTGTAACTGAAAAAGCAATTGTTGCATATAATTATGAGACAAATCAAAATAAGAGAAATAAAGTGTACTCTGAATATGTGCATTATCCTATATGGAAATTATCTCAAAATATAATAAATAGATTTAAGTTTCCTTATATGAATGGTTCAACAGAAGATAAACAATATGAGGTAATAGGATTTTTATTACAGAAGCTAGGTAAGTATGGAGAAGATAAAGGACGGGCTTTTTCTTATTTTTCTATAGTTGCAAAAAATTATTGTATACAAACAAATAACAAAGCATACAAGATACTTAAAAACAAATCTGATTTGCTTGCAATAGATAAACAAAGAGATTTAACAAACGAATCAGCACTAGCTTCTAAGAAAGAAGCATTAAAAGATTTTACAGATTTATTCATAGGTCACTATGACAATGAAATAGAAAAAAGATTCTCAAAACAAAACGATATTAAAATAGCTTACGCAGTTATGGAATTGTTTAAACGTAGAGAGAATATTGAAAAATATAATAAGAAAGCTTTATATGTACTTATAAGAGAAATGACAAATGAAAAAACTCAAGACATATCAAAGGTAGTAAATATTATAAAAAAGGACTTTAAAGAAAAGTTCAAAGTATACGAGCAGATTGCTCGTTAGATTAGCGCGCGCTAAAACCAAAAACAAAAAAGAGGAATTATTATGAAACATTTAATTTTAACATTAGCATTAGCATTCGGCTTAACGGCTGCTGACGCTCAAACAAAAGGTGACTGGTATGTAGGTACTGGTGATGTAGCAAACGTTGCATGGACTGAATGGTCTATTGCACCTACTGTTGGATACGGATTTACAGACAACTTAATGGTTGGTGTATCTGTAGCTCAAGCAGACTCTACTGTTGACATGGAGTTAGACTTTCATGCAAGATATTTCTGGAATGGATATTTCGCTTACGTAGCGACTGATGGATTAAACACTGATAACGCTAAAATCGGTGCAGGTAAATTATTTACAATTCACAAGGGAATCTATGTAGACCCTAAAGTTGTATATAATACAGGAGATAAGACAACGAACCTAATGTTAGGTTTCGGTCTTAAATTTTAATTAATTAATTAATCAAGGCGCGCCGGCAATAATGCCACATAACAGAATTTAAACGAAAGGAAGAGAAATTATGGAATCAGTAATCAAATACATTACAGGATTTTTCGGTGGACTTATGGCTATCATGATGGCTGTACTACCGGTAACAATTCTTTGGACTGTTTTAACAGGCGGTTCAGTATTTGGAATGGACGTAATTGCTAACCTAACAGCTCTAGTAAACTCACTTGGACAAGGTGGATTTGTTGGATTGGTAGTATTAGTAATTGTAGCATCATTCTTTATTAACAAGAAGTAATTACAATCGTTATATATATTAAGAAGCCTAGGGAGAAATCCCTAGGTTTTTTGTTTTGTATATTTATATATAAAGGAGAATTAATATGTCAATAAACGAAGACGAAATATTTAAAGGCAAGTCGTTTCAAGGATTGCTACAAGATATATACGAAAATTCTGCCAAGAAAGAAAAGCAAATAAACGAGCTTATATTACAATTACAGCCTATGATTAAAAACATGGGTGATGCAACAATACTAGTACCTATTATAAAAGAGTATTTAGAAGTTAGTGTAAAGAATGATGAACACCTAATTAAAATGGCAGCAATTGTACAAAGAGCTATGGGAAGAAGCAATGACGATGGAGGAGCTGGACTACTTACAGAAGAAGAAAAGAAACAGCTACTGAATACAGTACAGGATTTAGAGGATAATAAATAATGGGATTTGGAGACAAAGGTAGAGCTGCTTCATTTACAAATGGTAATACAGATGTAAAACCTTTAATTACTATGGGTGAGGTTATAGATGTTGTAATGAACGACTCTCATGAATGGTATAAAGACAACACAGATTTAGGCTATGTAAAAATAAAATTTCTAGGAAATAGATTAAGCTTTGGTCAGGTGTTAGAATCTGAAGGTGATTGGATTCCGCCTCTTAATAAAAATATATCTACATATCCTTTAAAAGGAGAAGTAGTAGTTTGTGTATGTGCAACAACTTTAGGTGCACAAGTAGACCCAAGAGAAACAGGTTATTATTGGATATCAGCAATACAAGCTTGGTCTGATATAAACAATAATGCTATGCCTAATGTTGCATTTCCTAATAAAAGTTTTAAAAACACTAGTCTTGGTGATACATTTAAGGAAAAAGACATTAAGCCTATGCAGCACTATGAAGGCGATACAATAATACAAGGTAGGTTTGATAATAGTATACGATTAGGCTCTACAGTAGTATCAGGTAAGCCAGGTAATACTTGGTCAGTAGGCTCAGCTGATGGAGACCCAATAATGTTTATATCAAACGGCCACGCAGACACAGGTGATGCTCACATAGAAGATATAAACGATAATGAATCAACAGTGCTTTTGACTAGCAAGCAAAAAATAGATTTAAAACCAGGTAGTTCAATAGCTGCACAAACAGTGACAATACCAACAGGTCCTGTAATACCAATGATACCTATAAACGGATATCTAGGAAGTTCTCAAGTTATAATAAACGGTGACAGACTTATATTCAACGCTAAAAAAGAAAACATAATACTTGCAGCTACAAAAGAAATAGGTTTGTCAACAGCATCTTGGAAATTAAATGTATCAGCATTGGCAGATGTTGTACTTGAAATGTTAACTCAGTTAACTCAAGAAACTCATCCAACACCTTGTGGACTATCAGGTCCTCCTGTTCAGGCTCCTATATATGCACAGCTTAAGGCTCAGATGGAGGCAATGAAACAGTAATGCCATTTTTAGTACCTATATTCGCAAACAACATGGCAAAATACTTTGACCCAGAAAGTCCTTTGTATGAAGGTGTAGCAGGTGATTCACAAGCAGCGTCTCCAGGTACAGCTGCCGCATGGGCTGAATCTATAAAACTAGGTTCGACAGCAATTGTACCACCATCAACAACAATAGCTGCAGCTGAACAGGCTATGTATGGGGCATTGGCAGGTTGGAATAACAATAACGATGACTCAGGCCAGATGTTAAAGGATGCAATAGATGTTTTTTATTCTGTATATGCACCAGGTTGCCTACCAGCTTTTGCTGCTGTACCACCTACTCAATGTCCTATAGAACAATCATATCCTTCTGGTATGAGTGGAATATCGCATACACAATGGGCAAGCAATGTAGGTAATGTAATTGCAAATTGGTTAAATACAGGAATATGGACAAATACATCATCAGGAGCCACCGGTCCGTGGATATAAAATATATATTTAAGATATTTATATATAAAGCTAAGGAGTGTAAAAAATGAATAAAAAAGAATTAGTACGAATTATTCGTGAGGTTGTAAAAAGAGAAGTAAAATCTGCTGTAAAAAGTGAGATTAATGAAGCGCTGAATATATTGGAGCACAAGAAAGAAGTAGCTGAGCCAGTAAAAAAATATTCTGAAAACGTATCACTAAACGAAGTATTAGAGCAGACGGCTCGTAGCACTGAGTTCGAACCTTATCCAGAGGTAAGTCCACAACAATTAAGGTCTCAGTTTGCAGCAATGCAAGGTGGTATGCCAAATGCACAAATGAACATGACAAACCACAATGGAGTTCCAGTTAATCCTAGTACATTACAAAAGGACGGATTAGGAAAGGCATTGACAAGAGATTATTCAGAATTAGTAAAAAGATTTAAGAAATAATGAGAAAAAGACAGGAATACAAATATAATCCTTTAGACTTTGAAAGAGACGTTGCAATAGGTTTAACATTACCTTTGACAAACAATTCAAGTGCTAAAAGAAGTTATTCCTATGAAGTATTAGCACCATCTGGAAGTAATAACGCTCAGCTTCCTTCTAATTCTAGCAACAAGGTTAAAAATGGAGGAGACTTTCAACAGTCATTTACGACAGTTGACCAGACAAAGTCAAACCTTATGAACCTTGTACTTACAAACAGAGGTGAGCGACCTATGCATCCTGAATTTGGCTGTGATGTTTGGAAGTCTGTATTTGAAAATAATACACCTGAACTTAGGCAGGAGTTAGAACAGCGTATAAAAAAGCAAGTGGCAATATGGCTGCCTTATGTAGATTTAAAAGGCGTTAAGGTTGAACAGCCAAAGACAAATGAAAATAGAATGAATATAAAAATTGATTGGAATCTATACAAAGGAAACAGTATGGATATGCAGTCAATAGCTTTAGAGATAGGTGACTTATAATGGCTGACTGTAATTTAGACAATAAAAATATAAGAGATATAAAATATCTTAATAAAGACTTTGGAGGTTTTAGAGAAGACCTTATAAAATATGCAAAGTCTTATTTCCCTGATACATACAATGACTTTAATGAATCATCACCAGGTATGATGTTTATAGAAATGGCTTCGTACGTAGGAGACGTTTTATCATACTATGTTGACGACCAACTTAAAGAAAGCTTGATAATACATGCAGAAGAAAGAACAAATGTTGTTGACTTAGCAAGAGCTCTTGGATATAAAACAAAACCTTCAATACCATCACTTGCAGAAATGTGTGTTTATCAAATTGTACCTGCAACATTTAGTGGTGCAAACAATGTAAGTCCGGATATGAGATATGCAATGGAGGTTGCTGAAGGACTTATATGTACAACTGGAGATGTAGAATTTATTACTCAAGACAAAGTAGACTTTAAGGCAAGTAGTTCACTTAATCCTACTGAGATAACTGTGTATCAAATTGATGATACAACAGGCGAACCTACTTATTATCTTTTAAAGAAAGAAGTTCAAGCAATGGCAGGTAAATTGGAAACAGAAACGTTTACATTTACTGACCCTAAAAAATATAGCAAGATAACATTAGAACCTGACAATGTAGTATCTATTATAGATGTAAAAGATGCAGATACAAATAATTGGAGAGAAGTACAATACCTTGCACAAGATAATATATTTGAAGATGTAATAAATAACTGGTCTGCTGACCCTTCAATGTCTGCATATAATTATGATGCACCTTATATTCTTAAATTAAGAAGAACAGGTAGAAGGTTTACTACTCATGTATTGCCTAACAACAAAACTCAACTTTGGTTTGGTGCTGGTATATCAACACAGCCTGATGAACTTATTGTGCCAAATCCTAATAACGTTGGTATGGGATTGCCTTATGGTAATACAGCTCAAAACTATATGAATGGTTCTACATTTATTGATGTTGCATTTGACCCTGCAAACACTATGTTTACAAGGCAATATGGTGAAGCTCCAAGAGACACTACATTGACAGTAAAATATATTGCAGGTGGTGGAATAACTTCTAATGTTGCAGCAAGAACAATAGACACAATTGTTGAATCATCTACTTGGTTAGATGAAGACGGACTTCCTAATTCTACAGTAACAGCTGTTAAAGATTCTTTGGCAGTAATAAATTTAAAACCTGCTGTAGGAGGCCGCTCGGCAGAAAAAACAGAAGAAATAAAATATAACGCACTTGCTCATTTTGCATCTCAAAATAGAGCTGTAACACGACAAGATTATGTAGCAAGAGTATATGCAATGCCAGCAAAATATGGTTCTGTTGCCAAAGTTTATTTAGATAAAGATGAAACATATTGGCAGCAAGAGGTAGGTATAAAAGAAATAAAAAATCCATTAGCAATTAACATGTATACACTTGCTTATGACGAAAATAAAAACTACACTCCTTTAACTCCACTTGCAAAGCAGAACCTACAAACATATCTATCTCAATATAGAATGTTGACAGATGCAATAAATATTAAAACTGCTCATGTAATAAACATAGGTGTAGATTTTAGTATTTTGCCAAGACCTGGATATCACAATAAAGATGTACTGTTAAGATGTATAGATAAATTACGATGCATATTTAATTCTGACAACTGGTCAATTAACGAACCTATTATACTTCCAAAAGTTGCAACAGAACTTGATAAGGTTGAAGGTGTACAAACAGTTAAGAACTTAAGAATATTTAATCTTTATGATAAAGACTCTGGATATAGCGGAAATATATATGATATAAAAGGTGCTACAAGAGAAGGTGTAATTTATCCTTCAATGGACCCAAGTATATTTGAGGTGAAGTATTTAGACAAAGATATTAAAGGTAGAATTGTGGGATACTAAAAATGATATATTCAATAAAATCAAAATTTGACACAACAATATACGAAAAGCTAGAAAACGGCATATATTCATCTAGTGTTAATACAGGAATAGACGAAGTACTAGAACTTGAAAAGGTTGTATCTAGCTCACTAGGAACTGGTCCTTTTAATTCTAGAATACTAATTAAATTTGACATACCAAAACAAGTACATTCTTCGTCTGTTGAAATAAAACCACAAGGCGCTGTAACGTCACTTATTAATTTATATTCTGCAGCACCTGAAAACTCAGCAGCAAAAGGAACAACGTTACATGTATCTCCTATTTCACAATCATGGTCGCCAGGACTAGGACGAAAATCAAATAGACCTTATACAACAGATGGCTCTAGTTGGAAACATGCACATGGAATAGCTTACCCAACCTGGTCAAATCACGATGGAACACCGGCACCAGGAGCATCCATAACAATAGGTCCTGCGCTTAATATACCACCTGCAGACATCGTAATGCCAACGCATAGTTATCAAAGATTCGACCTTAGACTTGATGTAAGTCACATTGTAGAAAACTGGACAGGTTCTGTAATTCCAAATCATGGTTTTGTAATAAATAGACGAACTACCCACGAGGCAAATGGAGACAGACATACTCATCTACAGTTTTATTCTAAAGATACACACACAATATATGAACCTAGGTTAGAATTTTGTTGGGACGATTCAACATGGAACACAGGCTCACTTACAGAGCTAGATACTTCCGATGGTTCTTCATTTTTTATATACACTAAAAACAATAATGCTACATATGAATATGGAACAAAAGCTAAATTTAGAATTGTAGGTAGAGAAAAATATCCTGTTAAAACATACGGTACAACATCTGCAGAATTGGCTATCAAGTATTTACCTTCTGGTTCAGCATTCTATTCAGTTAAAGACCTTAAGACAGGTGAAACAATAATACCTTATGACCATACCTTTACGAAAATTAGCTGTGATTCAATTAGCAACTTTTTTGAAATATATACAACAAATCTTTCTGCTGAAAGATACTATCAGTTAGAGATAAAGGTTTATGAAAGCGGAAGTAGTTTACTCACACCAGTTGGATATTACCCAATAAAAGATGTATTTAAGGTTGTTAGATAATGGCACATAATAAAAAGAAAATAATAAGAACTCAAAAGTTCACCAAAGGAAAAGACAGGTCTATTCTTATTAGAGGTGAAAGAGTAAGTCCTATTAAATCAGCGACAGGGATTATAGCAGACTCTCTTTATTCTGACAAGTCATATCAACTAAGAGAGCAGTTTGAATTTGATATTGATAAAGACAATCCTAGAAGTGATACAGGTATAATAATATCTAGAGAAAATATAGATAACTGGAAATTAGAAATAGCATCTGCTAGATATATTTTTGATAAAGATACATCAGAGCGATTTGGTGATACATCATTTTCAGAGCTGTTACCTCAAAGACCAGAAATAAGATATGGTGCACCAATAATTGACCAGTTTGAATATGAAAACTGTAGATATTATATAGCGGATAAAAATAAAGGTGGCGCAAATAAGCTTGCAGCAGACTTAGGTGAAACACATGTTTTATCATTATCTGCAAATGATACTCTTGTTATGGTATGTAACGCATATAACTTTGAAACTGAAAAACGCGGTAAGGATAGAGAAACACTACAGTTTACTTGGTATTTTTCTGCTGATGTAAATAGAAACTTTGATACTGACACTCAAAATAAAGTTGTAGGCAAAGGAAGAAAGCTAATATTAGAATCAGCACAAAGAGCACAGACAGGAAGATACTGGTGTGAGGTTTCAAACGACAAAGGAACTACGAAGACAGTTCCTGAATATTTAAGCGTATGGAGACCAGGATATATAGAACAATTATTTGGTGGTGAAAAAAATGATATACCTTTAGGAAAATATCAATGGGTAAATAAAGGAAAAGATTATGATGTAACAAATCCACCTACAGGTAATTATAAGGACTATATAATCGAAGAAGAAAAGTGGGTAAGAATGCAGTGGAATCAAGAAGCAAATTCATTTGAAAGAGCTGATATAGCTAGACCTAATTCGGGTGTAGGCAAAAGACCGTGGAACTCTAATGATAAAATAAATTGGATTAAAAATAATTCTATGAAAGGAAATACAATAGAATCTAATTTACAAAGAAAACAAGGATATTGGAAATATAACGATAATGCAACAGTATATTGGTCAGACAGTCAAGGTGTTTATTCATTTCCAAATGCTCCAACATATTATGACCATAGAGAAGACATGGGATATGAAAGAGATTGGTCAGATATAGAAACATATAACAGAACTGAAAACAACCCATATATATTAGAAAGCGATACAATAACGGCGTATTAAAATGGATAGAATAGAAAGATACAAACCTGAAGATTTAAAAAATATACCTAGCAAAAAGGTGTTTACAAACTTTGCTCAAGGTGATGCCGACAATGTAGAGTTGCATGTATACGGAGGCGACACACTATTAGCTTCTAATTATAATATAGAATCTTTCAGAATTGATAGGTATATAAAGAAAGGCAGAAAAAGAAAAAAGCCAAGAGTAGAACTTGATATACATGATGACATAAGAGATTTAGGATTTTTAAGCGGTGTATATAAAGTACAATATAATTTTCTTAGAGACATACTAGGTTCTGCAGATGAAAACAATGGACTTCATATATCTGAAATTTCACCATCACGTACAGAAGTTAGAATAAAGACAACATCAAATGATTCTGAGTTTTTAGAAAAGTTTGAAGAACTCCAAGAAAAGAATGTTGAAGATTTTGTAGATGAAGGATGGCAAGATTTATTGGCCAACTTTGGAGAAAACAATTTATCTATAATTACAAATTGGATGTCTGATGAAGATGATGGAATACTTATAAAACTTTATGAACCTTTACCAACTAACTTTCAAGTAAAAGACCAGCTTTGGATAACTAAAGAAGTAGTAACATCACATACAGAAACAATTAAACTTATACCTGCTCAAAAACCTAAACAAGGAAGTGACATTGCTGGTCCTAACTTTACAATAGAGGTAGGTAATTCAGGTGGTGAATCTGGTTGGGAAACTTGGAATTCGATATTAGGTACCAACTCAACAACAAAGCAAAAACTATTAAATAAATACATTTCTGGTTCTGCATACAAAAATACAGAATTAAATATAGACTATCATTATTACAATAATTTTATACATTTTTCTTCTGCAAAAGAAAGACTAGAAAACTTTAAATTTAAACTTGGACTTATAGAATACTATGACGGTCAGTTGCTTACTCTTAACAACATGGCATCTTCTTCTTATTATAATACAAAAAACATTTCTGATTATACATTAAAGAAAGAAGAAGTAATACAAGGATTTGATGGATATGAAAACTATTTATATTTTGAATCATCATCTTATCAAGCAGATACAAATGGTAATGGAATAAGACTTGAAAGAACATGGCCTAAAACAAACTCAACACAACCTTATACAAATGCATTAATTGGCTCAGCTGCAGCAACAGCATGGTTTACATCTCAATCGACAGTAGCTCTTGATTATGATGTAATGAATCCTCATAATTTAGAAAATGTAATACCTTTCCATATTAGAGAAAGTGAAGATAA
>Ga0181377_1000254_pt1 | contig 20859 bp, 30 predicted proteins | sample LowvirmetaG_9_FD_130160 | JGI IMG/M metagenome (GOLD analysis project Ga0181377, IMG submission 130160) | Marine viral communities from the Subarctic Pacific Ocean - Lowphox_13 viral metaG | ecosystem: Environmental > Aquatic > Marine > Oceanic | place: Subarctic Pacific Ocean | collected...
GCACAATTTAAACTAAAAGTCCCAGCTGCTATAGTAGGCATTAAATGTATTGCGTATTTAAACGTCGATAACATTTTCATCCAATCTATCCATGTTAGTCGTGATAAATGATTTAAATCTGCTATATCACCTTCATTTTCACGTTTAGCATGGGATTCTTGTGTCCATATAGGAACATCAAAATCATTTGCAGCTATATAACCTTGAAAACCCCCATACCAACGTGCAAAATTACCACCTACAATAACTTTATCTTCAGGTTTTGGTGTTATATATTTAATTAAATCTTCTATAAGTAAAGTAGGCATTACATTAATTTGTTTACTAGGAAATAAACCCTGGTAGAATTTAGTATCATGTTCATTATGAGCAAAAATACTATCACATTCAGATAATGTATTATAAAAATTTAATTGATCAATAATTTCATAATCATTAAATAACCATGATGGACCTTCCTGAATATAATGTACTTTATTATTATTTGATTTTAAAATTGGTATTATATCTAATTCTAGAAGTTTGCTAATTGGATTGGATTTATCACTTAATTTTACCCCAACAGCATTTAAAAATACTTCTCCTTTAGGAATTATAATAAAAACATGATCCTGGTTTTTTATATTTTGAAAGTTATGAATACAAGAATGGTTTGCTTCTAAAGCATTCATCCATGCAAATTCTGTTCTCATATTAGGATGAGTTGGAGGAATTTTACCCTCAAAATTCATTTCTGTTAGAAAAGTAATATTCATATTTAAACTCTGTTTGCTCTATTTCTTAATTCAACATACTCTTTTATTTTATCACAAACATAATCTACATCTTTAACAGTCATTCCATGGTGGGCTCCTAATAAAAAACCATTTTTCATTATTGTGTCTGAATTTTCAAAATCCTGTAAGTATTCTCTATAAATTGGGTGACGAGTTACATTACCAGCAAAAGTAACTCTAGTTTGGATGTTTTGATTTTCTAAATATGTTAATAAATCTAATCTATGATTATATTGAAGTGGTATTGCTAACCAATTAGGTTTAATACTATCATTTGGTAATAATATTTCCTCTACATCTTTAAGATTTTCTAAATAACGTTCAATATTAGTTCTTCTAATATGTTCAAATTTTTCAAATTTTTCTAACTGAACTAAACCGAATGCAGCATTCATTTCACTACATTTCATATTATAACCTAATACACTGTATAAAAATTTATGATCATAAGGAATACCATCAACTTCATGATTAAATCTATCATCCATTATTTCAGAATCATCTCCCATTCTTCCCCAATCTCTAAATGATTTTGCTCTTAATAATTGTTTTTCATCATTAAACATTACCATTCCACCTTGTCCACCTGCTGTTATAACATGACTAGCATAAAAACTAGTTGTGGATACATCAGTTTCTTTAGTATAAGTCATAGTATCAGCTGAATCCTCAATTATGTATATGTCTTCCCTTCCTATTCTTTTTAATTCTGATCTTAATAATTTCCAATCAGGTTTGTTACCAATTAAATTAGGTACCATAATTGCTTTAACATCATGAAACATTTCTTCTTCTGGGTCTACAAGAAGTGATATAATATCTTTAATATCAGGAACATAAGTATTTAAATTAACATCACAAAATAAAGGTTTATACCCTAATTGAATAATAGGAGCTAATGTAGTTGAAAAAGTACAAGCAGGTGTAATTACTTTACAATCCTTTGGTAAGTCTAAACATGCTAAAGATAATAAACAGGCTGATGAACCTGAATTTACAAATAAACCATATTTTTTACCAAAATATTTAGCAACTTTTTCTTCAAATTCAATAGATTTAGGTCCAAATCCTGCTAACCAACCATCTCTTAAACATTGTTCTACAGCTTTAATTTCTTCTTCTCCATAAGATTCAAATCTATTAGGAGCATACCATACTTTTTTAGATTGTTTCATAAAAATTATTTTGTCGTTCTTGTCTTTTGATATCTTTTGGGTGATATAAACAATACTCTTCATCCATAGGAAGAGTTGCAAACTTTTTATACCCTACTAATTGCTCATGAACTGGTTTAGTCCAATAAATTCTTCCAGTATCATTTTTATAAATTCTCATTTGATTATCAGGAAAATTGACCCAACCTTGATCATTTACCATCCAACCCCATTTAGTAATATGTTCTTGAGTTAATCCTTCAACAGTATTTATTCTAGGAACCCAATATGCTTCAATTTCAGGATTCATTTCTAATAATTGAGGTAAAGCAGTACACATATGTTCATTAGGATATTCATCAGCATCTATTAAAAATATCCAATCCCCACTACACATTTTATTTAGGTGATTTTTTTGTTTACCAAAATCACTATTTAAAGGGTTTGAATGCCAAGCGAAAGGTGATGTTGTTCCTACACTTTTAGCCCTAAGATACTCTTCTACCATTTCAGAACCATTTTGAGAATCATATAATATTACAATTTCATCTCCTTCACGTTTATGCTTTATTAAAAAATTAACTAGTCTTTGTAATTCTATTAATTCATTGCAAACAGGTATAGCGTAACTTATTTTCATAAAATGATTTTATTCAGGTAATAATCCAATATACGAAAGTGCATCTATATATCCACGTTCTCTATCAAAATCTTTCATGTTTTCCATATCCATTCTATGTTTATAATATTCACCTGGTTTACCTGGGATTGGATATTTTACTTTTTCTACATCTTTAACTTCTATAGCTTTAGCAGCTGTCCATTTCCAATCTGTATTATTACTACCATTTGCAAATACCATACCTAATTCTGGTTGGTTTATAGTATTAGGTACCCAAATAAGTCCTGTTTTTGGGTCTTCCCAAGATAAATCTTTATATAATTCAGGAAGAGTGGATAATTGTTCTTCATAAAAATCTGACCCTGGAGTCATTAAAGTATTAGTCCAAAAACCACACGATAAACTAAAGTAATTAGTTATATCTTCATTAATTTCTATTCTATAACATAAATCCCCTCCACTTTTAGGACAAGTTATTATTTCATCATATTTCATATTTATGCTTTTTTTAGTTTTGGTAATTTTGATGTTTTTGTAATTTTCTTCAAAGGTGGTAAGTTTAAACCTACACTTACTGAAACATTATCTTCAAGTATTGATGATATTTTAGCTTTCATATTTTCAAAAGCAAAATAAGTTCTACTATGATATCCTTGTTGTTTTCCTCTTTCAGACCAAAATTTATATTTATTATAAACTTCTCCATAACTCATATGAATTTGATGTGGGTCACAAGTAAACCAATTAGATTCAGCTAAAAGTATATCTTTTTGTTGTGCCGAAGGGTGAACTGGTGTTAATTTTCCTCCTATTAATAAACTTTTTTCATTATGTAAAAAATCTACTTGTCCTGACCATGCAGAGCATATCACAGGTTTATTTGATAAACTAAATTCTAATAGTGGTCTTCCAAATCCTTCACCTTTAGTATGAGATACCATTGCTTTAACTTTAGGATGATTATATAACTCATTCATTTCTTCATTTGAGAAATTTCCATGAAGTAAATACACATTAGGTAATTTACCACTACATGCTTCTCTAATTGAATTTATTCTATTCATTATTTCTCTTCTATCCATATGAGATGAAGAAACTGCTGATGTTTTGATAATTAATGCTGGTTTTTTCTTTTTGTTTTTAAAAGTTTCATAAAAAGATTTTAATGTTACTCCTATATTTTTTCTATCCTCTCCAAAAGCACCTTGCATCCAATGTCCTACAACTAAAAAAGCAAAATCTTCAGGAATTGAATTAATGTCTTCAAACAATTCTAAATTTTTAATTTCTTTTTCTTTTATAGGTTTGTAAATATCTAAATTAGCACCTTCTAATAATACTTCTATTGGTTTTTCTATTTTAATTTCTCCAACTTTTTGATTAGTTTTTGAATCCATTCTATCAAATTTAGAATTTAAAAATACTTGTTTAGAATGTTCAGATGAAACAACATTTAAATTCATTCTATTCATACCTTCAATCCAAGGGGCAGAACATAACGTTGTTTCAATTCCTGCTGTAAATCCTATATTAAACTTTCCAACAGGTTGAAATTCATTAGGTACTGTAATCTGGGCCCAAATATCAGGTTGTGATTGTAATTGGTTATTAGGTAATATATAGTTTAATAAAAATTCCCATTCAGGATTATCTTCAATAAAACCAAAAGGAGTAGATCCCCACCTTTGTGACATAATTTTTACATCATATTTATCTAATTCAATAATTGATTTAACTAAATCTCTTGATCTTGCTCCATATCCACTATATGTGTCAATTGGGCAGCTTATAACAAATGTATTTTTCATATTAGTATATTAATTTATGTGGTAAAACTCTTTTTTCATGTTCAGTATCTTTTAAAAATGAATATTTTTTTCTTGGTTTCCAAGTTGTAAACAATTTTTCAGTAGCTTCAATTATTTTATTACTCATTTTTTCAGAGGTAAACCCAGCTTCATCTCCTAAGGCCCATTCTTGACCTAATTTTCCAATTCTTTTTCTTTCCTCATTACCCATCTTATATAATTTCATCATTTGTTCAGATGCATCTTTAGCATCAATGTGATCATCATATATGTAAGGAGTTTGAGGTGAACCAACAATACCACTTGTTTTAGGATAAACAGGAAATGCCCATTCTCCATGTTTTTTATATTTTCCGTGGTGGTTTGAAGGAATTTCTGAAGTAAATTCTATCCATTTCCCATTTTCATCTTCAAAACGCATTTGATCTTGCATTCCACCTGTAACAGTAGCAATAAATGGTGTTCCTGTTAACATTGCTTCTGTTAAAGATAACCCCCAACCTTCAGCATTAGATAATTGTACTACACCATCTGCTGTGTTATACAACATATCCATTTCTTGGGTTGATAGTTTATGGTCTAAAATTCTAACATTATTTGTTCCAAAATATTCAATTACAGCTGGTAAATCTGTTCCTGGGTCAAAAACTGCTTCTGTTTTTAATGTTAATAGACATTTTGATCTTTCATTTTCTGGTAATTTATCCATAAATAATTTCCAAGCCATTATAGTATCAGGAATACATTTTCTTCTAATATTTCTAGAATTAAATAATAAATGAAAATTTAAATCTTTTGGTAATTGTAAATTAGTTTTAAATTTATTTAGTTCTTCATTATTATCTTCTATAATACCAAATATTTTATTATTTAATCCATGAGGCACATATTTAAATATTTTATCTTTACCTTTATCCCCTAATACTAATTTATTAATATTAACTGTTTGTTTTGATATTCCTAACAAAACATCACAGGATTCATAATATTCTTTATTGTACATGGGAGCAGGATAATTATCCCAAATATTAAGATAAATAATAGGGATGCTTTTTCTTATTTCATCCTCAGCACTAAATAACCAAGCAAAATATCTTGGATCTGTTATTAACATTATAGCATCTGGATTTTCTCTTTTTATTACTGTCCTTAGTAAATCCATATCCCCATATCCTGCTGCAGGGTATAAAGAAACACTAGCATCTAATACTTCACTTTCCTTTGCTACATCATTATCCATTATAACTTGTTTTCCTTGTTCAGGATGTTCAACAGCTCCTGCTATTTGAGCCCAATTATAACGATGGCATGTATTTAAAATAGTTTCTCTTCCTACCTGGGCAACGCCAGAATGAACTCTAATATCATCAGTAATAAGAAGAATCTTTTTTCTGTCTTTTTTTGGAATATAACCTTCTTTCATTTGTTATTTAATTTTAATTATCAATTTCTAGATTATTGTGATTATGTATTTTTTTTCTAAAATCTTCATCTGTAAGGTATAAATGAATCGCTCTATCAGACAATTTCTGAAATGAGAATTTACGTCTTACACATTCAATTTTAAAGTTTTCAAATAAATTACTTTTTACTTTTACACTTGTAAGTGTCATGATTTTTTTATCAGTCATAGTTTTAATTATTGGTTTATATTTGTCTATACGTATATGCGGATTATAAGTTCTTACCAAGGACATTACATAGTTTGTCATCTTCCTTAAATGCGCAGAAATGACAGTTCCATTTTGATGGTTGTGGAATGTGAAGTGTTTCTTTGTATCCGTTATAGTCAAATGCTTCATTTATAAATTCATTTAATATTTTTGTTGCTTTATTAGTTTTATTTTTACCAGAAGCTGGTGAAAATATTTGTATTGGTTTTTGAGGATATTCTCCTTCTTCATATACTTTTCTTCTAACAATTAGGAACTCAATATCAATACTTTTTTCTGCTAATCCAAACTGTTCTGCAAAATATTTTTTATATAAAATCAATTGGAATTGTTTTTCTTCATCTTTTTTAGCATAACTATTCCAACCCTTAGTACTAGTTTTTATATCAATTATCTGAAATGTGTCTGTTGGTTCGTGGTATAATACAACATCTAAAAAACCATTGTATATAACGTTTTTATACGCGTTATTAGGAACAATAGATATAGGTATTTCACAACCTACTAAAAACCATCCTTTTTTACTAAAATATTTACCTTTATTTTTTTTAAAATATCTTAAAATTTTAACTCCATCTTGATAAAATTCTCTTATTTCTTCTGATCCACTAAAATGTTGATTTTTGTTTTTTTTATATTGAATTAAATATTCTTCCCTTAGTTTTTCTTCTAATAATTCTTCAATATTTTCTCTATCAGCTGCCGCACCACTTTGCTCATACATTACATCTAAATAATGTTGCATAACTTCATGAAAAGCAGTTCCAAATACTGTATGAATACTAGGACTATGTCTTTTATGGCCTTCTTTATACTGAAGAGCCCACTTTTTAGGACAACTTCTAAACATAGATAATTGTGAATAAGAAATATTTTTCTGAAACCCAAAATTAATAGGTTCAGGTTTATGATTTCTTATAATTTTTACAATTGGGGGAATTTTTCTAGCCAAAGCATTATTTTTTCCATTTATTACGTCCTACTAATAAACCAATAATACCATAATTAGCTATATCAATAAAAGTATCTTCCATTCCTTCTCCTTCAACAAATGCTCTACCATTTAATAATAGATTTTTTAATCTACTTATTTTATCTGTTAATCTAATACATAATCCAGTAAGTGAAAATGTTTTATCATTATCGTTATTTAAAATATCTCCACCTAAAGCTATATTATTTAACCCATAATCCATATGTTTAGCCGCAAACATTACATACATTTCATTACTTATCTTTTTAAATTCTTCAGATAATTCTGGGTATTCTTTCTCGAATATTTTTACTATTTGTTCTTTATGAATTTGTTCCATAATACTTTTCTATTGTTTCTAATCTCTCTTCAGCTGATGCTAATAATTTTAAACTTTTTGTAGCGTCTTTAAGAAAATCATCTGAAGTATGGTCTCCTATTCCTACTGCCATCTCAGTTAATAATTCTAATGCCATTAATGCTTTTGCTTTATCTGCTTCTGCTTGAGTTTTTAATGCCTGTATTACTTTATATTGTGCCATTTTATAATTTTTTTATTAATTTTTTAACTTCTTTATCACTTGTGCCTAATTTAATAAGAATTTCCTTAATATCCTCCTTATTTAAAAGATTTACATATTCATTTGCTTCTACAAAACTACATTCAAAATATTTTACCATAGGTTCTAATATTTCTTTTGGGTTTTGTTTTGTTTTTGATTTAATGTATCTCAAAAACATTTTTTTTCTAGGAAGCATTTCACAATAAAAATTGTAAATTCCTTTTTTATCTGTTGGAGAGAATTTTTGTGCTAAATTAGCTATTTCTATATAACCTTGGTACATTGATACAAATCTATGAACCATATAAGCATTAAAACTCTCCCAAGCAATTTCTTCAAAGCTATCTAAACTTGACTTTTTATCAGTTAATTCATTTAGCCATTCAAAAATATTTTTAGGATTTAATAAGGACATCCTTATATTCTTCTCTTAATTCTTTAGGTAAAGAATCTTCTAAAATTTTACCTGTTTCAGAATCATAAAATACTGGAATAGGCATAATTGCATCTGAATCTGTTCCTGTTACAAATTTAGAAACTTTACGTAATAAAGCTCCTTGTTGCCAAATTCTACTTCCACTTTCAGTTTCAATAGATGTTGTGTTTTTTAAATCGATATTTGGTTGTTGTCCGTTTTGCATAATTAATTATTTTAATATTTGGGGTTTAATTGTTTCTATTATTTTTGACATTAAAGCCATACAATTGACTTCTTTATCTATTCTAAAATTTGATTGATATGAATATTCATTCACGTAAAAGGCAATCATACCTTCTTTTCCTGGTGCGTATTCAGATGAGTTATCATATAAAAACCTATATAATCCCTCAAAATCCTTTACATTAGAATCTGCTACTATTTGTCTAATTGTTCTCCAATTAGGTTTTTTTAATTTTAATTCTTCTAATATTTTATTTTGATAATTACTTTCTATTAATACACCACTGTCAAGTTTTAGTACGTTATCTACCGTAGATACCTGTATAGTATTAAGCATTTTACGTACATCAGGGTAATTATTATTAGTAATAGTTTCTAAATCACTTACGCTACATTTGATGTTTTCTTTTTTAGTAACTTTTATTAAATGGTTAATAATTTTTAATTTATCTGGTGGTATTATTTTTAATGTTTGGCATCTTGATTGTAAGGGATCAATTATTCTTTCTAAATAATTACAAGTTAATATAAATCTAGTTGAACGTGAAAATGTTTCAATTACATTTCTTAATGATGCCTGAGCCATTATAGTTAAAAAATCTGCTTCATCTAAAATAACTATTTTTAATGATTTAAAAGACATAGTACTAGCAAACCCTGATACTTTATCTCTAATAGTTTCAATACCTCTTTCATCAGAAGCATTAATATATAATAAATCACAATTAACATTTTTAGCAATTAATTTAGCCAAAGTTGTTTTTCCTGTTCCTGCAGGACCATAAAATAATAAATTTTGGATATCATTTTGTGATATATAACTTTTAATAGTATCTTTAATACTTTTATTTCCTACATAATTATCTATATTAGTAGGTCTATATTTTTCAACTAGTAAGCTATGATTTTTCATAATATGAATATACGTAAGTTATTTTGGGAAAACAAATTATTATGCACCTTGCCTAAATTCTCCATACATACTATATTCTTTAGGTGCTTCAGGAACTATTTCTTCTTCATGAGACATTATAGCATATAATTTACTATCTAAGGGGGCTAATCTAAATTCACAAGCTACACCTGTGTATTTAAAGTGTGCCTCTAAAGCATCAGTTAAAGTATCATGTACTATTTTTTTCTTATCATCTACTAAAATCCACTTGTCTCCAGGTGGTACTCTAGTAGCAATAAGTTTATTATGTTCTGTTGTTTTTATTTCCATATTACATTCCCATCATTGGGTTTACTGGTTCATTATTATCATTATTTTTAGGTTCGTCTACTACTATACATTCTGTAAGTAATACTGTACCTGCTACTGAAGCTGCATTTTCAAGTGCTGTTCTAGTAACTTTAGTGGGATCAATAATACCTTCTTTTTTCATATTAACCGTTTTATCAGTTTTAATATTATACCCATTCCAAGTATTTATTTTTCCTTCTATTAAAGAACGACCTGTCATTTGAGCTTCAACAGGTGCATAACCAGCATTTGTAAGTATTTGTTCAAAGGGTTTACCACATGCCTTATAAACAATATTTGATCCTATACATTTACTACAAGATGGTATTGCTTCTCTTGCATATAGTAAAGCAGCTCCCCCACCAGGTACAATACCTTCTTCAATAGCGGCTTTGGTAGCATGTAAAGCATCATCAACTCTATCTTTCTTTTCATTCATTTCTGTTTCAGTGTAACCACCAACATGAATAATAGAAACTCCTCCAGCCATTTTAGCTAATCTTTCTTGTAATTTTTCAGCTTCAAAAGGTGTAGTTGCTTTATCAATTTGAGTTGTTAGTTGTTCTAACCTTTCTTGAACATCTTTTTCCTCTCCTTTACCATCAATTATAGTTGTTTTATCTTTTCCTATAGTTACTGTACGAGCTTCTCCAAACCATTCCCAAGAAAATTTATCAAGTTTCATTCCTTTATCCTTATCAAATACTTGACCTCCAGTTACAGTAGCAATATCTTCTAATATTAATTTTCTTCTTTCACCAAAATCTGGGGCTTTGACAGCAGCTACTTTAATTGTGCCTCTTGCTTTATTAACAATTAATGTTGCTAAAGCTTCACTATCTACATCTTCAGCTATTATTAATAAAGATTTATTAGTATTAGAAACAGCTTCTAACATTGGTAATAAGTCTTTAACTTTAGAAAGTTTTTGATTTAAAACTAAGATATATGGGTCTTCTAAAGTACAAGTCATTGTGTTGTTATTTGTAACAAAATAATGAGATAAATATCCTCTATCAAACTGCATCCCTTCAACAGTTTCAAGATAAGTATCACCAGTTTTAGATTCTTCAATATGAACTACACCTTCAACACCTACTTTATCCATTGCTGTAGCAATTAATTTACCAACTTCTTCATCATTATTTGCTGATATTGTTGCTATTTGTTCTAATTGGTCTTCTGATGAAATATCTTCTGATATTTTTTCTCTAAGATTTTCTACAGCCTTTTTAACTGCTTTATCTATACCTCTTTTAATTTCAACAGCATTTGCACCATTAGCTAAATGTTGTAAACCATCATTAATCATTTCTCTAGCTAATAAAGTAGAAGTAGTTGTTCCATCTCCTGCTTTGTCTGCTGTTTTAATAGAAGCTTCTCTTACTAAATTAACTCCTAAATTTTCTACAGGATCACTTACTGATATATGTTTAGCAACAGTTACACCATCTTTAGTTGATATAGGTGATTCATGTTGTCTTTCAATAACTACATTTCTACCATTAGGTCCTAATGTTGATACTACAGCATTTGCTAATATATCAATACCTTTTACTAATTTTTTTCTTCCCTCAGGGCCGAATTCTATAATTTTACTCATTGTCTTCTTTTTTTAATTTTGCTAATATTTGATTTTCAGGTCCTACAAAATAATCATCTCCATCATGTTGTAATTTAGTAAATCCTTGTGTAGGTAATACAACAATATCTCCTATTTTTGATTGTGTTTCAATAAATGTTCCTGATATTGTGTGTTGTCCAGGTCCTACTGCTACAACTTCTCCATGTTCATTTTTATCTTTTCCCATATCTGGTACTACGATTGAGCCGTATTTAGCTTCTTCAGCCTCTATTGGTTTTACAATAACGGCATTAAATAGTGCTTCTAATTTCATAATTTAGTAATTTCTGTTAATGTTTGTAATTCTTTTTTAATTTTATTCCATTCAGATAAATATTCTTTAACTGAATTGTATTGTTTATCTCCCCTGTTAAGTTTTGCTTTCATAATAGAATGTAGGGCTTGTCCAAAATCAGAATAATGCCCAATTGGCTTTTCATAATTTTTTCCTTCACTACCTTTTTCTAAATATTTAGCTTGTGGAGTTATTACCTCATATGCTGTGTAGCAATGAGAGTCTTTGCCTATGAAATAAGGCTCTAGTAAATCATCTTTGATTATAGTCATATAACTTAATTTTTATTATTGATGTAATATACAAAAAATTTATAAATAAACCAACCTAAGGGCGTATTTTGGTTAATTTATTTTTAAAACTTTTGGCATAGCTTCTTTTGCAAATGGAATAGTCACAATTAGTAAACCATCATTAAAATTAGCTGTTGCTTTTTTAAGGTCGAACTTAGTTCCTACTTTATATCCTAAATTAAAAGAACGTTTTGCAATTCCTCTATGGATATAATTTCGGGATTTTGGATCAGGGGTTTTTCCCTTATCATAATTAAAGGTGATCATGTCTCCTTCTAACTTAACTTCAATGGCTTCTTTAGGAATGCCAGTACAAGCTAACTCAAAGGTTAAACCTATATCATCTTCAAAAATATTAATTGGGTATTGTTGTTTGGCTTGTGCAGCCGGAACGAATTGGGTGTTTGCTTCGAATAAATTTCGAAATAATAGGTCAAACGGATGGTGTGACCTTTCTAAAAAATGTGTACTCATATCACTTTGTTTTGTGCAGTCTATAAGATCTGCTGATTAATAATTATTTATAAAACTTACGCCCTTGGGTCAATTTATTATACATATGTTGAATCTTCTTTTCTTACCAGATAATATAAAGTTTTTATGTCTTCTGATTGGAATTCTAACTTCATAAATCCATCTTCAGTTAAAGAAAGTTTACCACTTTCTAAATCTTTATTTGCTGATAATATATTTTTAAATGAGTCTGAATTAAATGGTAGTTTTAATTCATTTTTAATTTCTACATTTTCATCAATGATATATTTAATTTTATTTGAAAAGTTATTTAAATCCCCAAAAGCAAACTCAACAACTTTTCCTCTATCAGGATCTTCTTCAGTACTAATTAATACACTATTAATATCAGTTAATGCACTTTTTGCCTTAATAAAATTATTTACAATTTCAGAATTTAATCCTATAATTACATCATATTTATTTGGGAATTCTATTTCACGTTCTTTAGGTACTAATAATGTATCAGCTAATGAATATGTTACATTAAAGGACATATCTTGTATACGTAATTTTGAAAATACTTTATGTTGTTTTTCTAAAGTAAGTAATAGTTCACCATTAGTAACAGATATTAGTTTACTTAGTTGTGATGTATCAAATATTGCTATTTCGCTATCTTCAATAGGAGAGGTATTGCATATTAAATCTCCTGCTATATCTTTAGCTTCAGATACAAAACTAATACTTAATTTACCTTCTTCAGTTAACCATCTAACAGATTGAACTAACCCATTTAAATAATACTTTGAGATTATTGATTGTAATTTTGATTTATTTATCATATTTAAAATTTAAAAAATTTATTTCTGTGAGGATTTAAACTTAATGACCAACCTAAATCATTATAAAATCCTTCTAATTTGTTTAATAAAATACTGTCGAATACTTTTTGTCTATCAGCATATTTCTCAATGAATGTATGAATTTGTTTTGGTATATCATAGTCTAGAAAAGCAATTGCTTCAATTCTATAAGGATTGTTTTTTAAATAAATCCATTTAATTTTTTCTCCTTGTGTTATATAACTATACTTTTTATCTAATTTCCAAAATCTTAATAAATCATTGTAAGCAATAGCTGCTTTAACAGCTGCGGGTGCTCCTTTACCTACTAAAGAAAACATTTCTCCTGCTCTAGCTTTACGTTCAGTAAATTTATTTAATTTTTTTACTGCTTGGGGGTTACCAATTTTTTCTAAAGGTATTTTTCCACTTAATATTTTATTTCTAAATTCTAATAATTGAGCATCTATTTCTGATTTTGGTATTCCTTTAAGTACTTGTTCTAAACAACTTTTAAAAAATTTACCAAATACTGGTGGGAAATTAGCTTTTTTAAATTCTAAACCCTTTACATCCAATGTTTCATTTTCAATACCTTCCTGTTTAGTAATCCATTGTGCATATCTTCTTGTAGCTCTAAAATAAGCTGATCTAATTACACATTCAGTTTTCATCTCTAATCTATGAGAAGAAACATTAAAGCAGTCTTTAGCTAATCTATCATAATCCTCAGTTATAATATCTTGATATTTAAGTGCTTGTTCTTCTAAAACACTATCCCTTTCTTTATCTGACATTTTATCAAAATTAGGGTATAAATATCTTAATAAAGGTTCTGCATTAAAGTAATTAGAATCTGTATCAACATAAGCACAATAATTTGTATCACCTGGATCGCAAATCCACCATGGGGTATCTTCTAAATGTTTCATATTTTACCTTTAATTACTTTGTTCATGTGTCTATTAGCGCATAAAGCACTTTCTTGTATAATACGCTGCCCACTTAATGTAATTGCTTCAGATAACAATACATTACCATATCTAAACGCACCTAAAGCAGTTGCTCCATATAAACTATTTAATAAAATTTTCATAGTATATTGTTTCATGTGATAAGAAGCACCTAACTCTTTATTTCCTGATTTAAATGCTTTTTTCATTTGGTTCTTATATAAAACTCTTTCATCAAACCATTTATTTAAAATTGTAGATAATACAGACTCATGATCTGTTTTAAACATTACTCCATTAGCTGAAATAGCCCATTTATTTTCTTCAATAATTTCAATTAAATCTCCTATAGCTATTTTAGTACGTTTACGTTTAGAATTTTCAATTAATATTTCTTCTTTAGAATCTTTTGCTTTTAAATCATTTAACCCTAAACGATTATTTCTATCATCAGCATCTAAAATTCTTCCTACCATTGTTTCTTTACCAATATTAATTGTCATAATAATTGAAGGATATAGTGAGGTTAAATCTTCATCAAACATATAATTATATAATCCAGCTTGGGGGCAAAACAAATAACCACCAGCATAGGATATTTGATTTCCTTTTGCATCCCGTTTTACATAAGGATTTACATCTTTTGGAGGTGGGATTATTTCTTGACTTAATAAATAAGCTGAAATTGCCCCATCTTGGGTTTTTGTATTTGCGTATACTTCTTGGTAATTATGTTTTCCTTTATGAGCTAAATTATAAGTTAAAGCTAAATAACCTAATTTTTCATCTAATAATTTTAAAATCTCAACATCAACAAAATTATATTTAATAAATTTATTTATGTCAGATTTAAATAAGTCATCAAGATTACCTTCATATTCAACTTTATTTACTCCAACATATTTTTCTCCAATAGCATCTAATCTCATTGATGGTTCATCCGCCCAGCTATATTTTTTATGTAAACACATATAATCTAAAGATTCAACACCTACTATTTGAAGATATTGACCTCCATTTCTTCTATTATTATACCAAGGAGTTGGTCTTACTATCCCAATTGGGGATAAATAATTCATAGCATCTTCAACTCCTATTACATTACACATTCTATAGTATAAATAAGGAATATCAAAATAATCACTATTCCACCCAACAATAACATCAGGATCAATATCCCTAAACATTTCCCCAAAAACTAATAATAACTCTTCTTCTGTTTTACAAGGAATTATTTCTCTACCATTTTTACTTATAGTGTGGTTTAATTGATTTTCTTCATCTAAGATAACAATACCCCATTTAGGTTTTCCTTCTTTTGCCTGTTTATTATACCAAGCAATAGAAGTAATTCTTTTAGGAGCTGATTTAATATATTCAACAGTTAAAGCATCTCCCATTTCACATTCAATATCAAAAAATAATTCTTTATGAGTAGTAGATGGGGTGTCATCAACACCATACTTTTCAATTAAATATTTTTGGTGTGCAGGCATATCATGCCAATGTAAATTTGGTGTATTATTTTGAAAATATTGACTGTCTGTATTATTTGTGTATTTATAGTTTGATATTCGTTTTAAATATTCCCCATTTAAGCCCCTTGCAACATGGTTATCTCTATCACACTCTACATATGCTATATTATCCCAAACATCTAATTCATAACCTTTATCAGTCCAAAGATGTATTAAATGTTGATTTTTCTTTAATTTAAAAGGTAAATTTTTAAATGCTGGACTTTGAGGGTGATATTTACTAAAACTTTCTGCAAATATCTTTTTATACATCAAAAAATTGTTTTAGGTTTGGTCTAAAGTAATTTATTGATTTCATTACTTTTTTATCTCGAGTTCTATAAACAACATAACGGTTCCCTACTCTTTCAAAATGACAATTTTCTTTTTGTTCAGCTGCTCTAACATTAACTGTTTCGATTGCTTCCTGTGGGGTGTTACAAGATTTAGACATATTTGATGCTTGAACTTCTTGATATGCTTTCCAAATATGACCTTTTAAACCATGTAACATAGTACCATTACCTAATGAAACATAAGCAATATCACATAATGCATCTAAAACCTCTACAATATCACCTTTTTCACAAGCTTCTTTATATTCAGCTAATTCTTCCTGGATAAAATCGTAAACAAACATCCATTCTTTTTTTTCAGGAATTGTTGGTTCATAATTATTTGGTTTACCAAATGTTTCATTGAATTCTTCTACCTCATTTACAAAAGGTACATTCCAATATTTATTTCCTAATTTTTCTTTTTTTTCACTCATAACTTTTTTATTTAAATTTGATGTCCTCCATTATTAATTTTTAAACTGTCAAAAAACTCTTTTCTTGCTAAATTAGTGTTTTGTCTAAATACACCTGATGCTTTAGTTGTTACCATACCAGCTCCTTGATGTTTTACTCCTCTACAACTTACACAATTATGTCCTGCAACTATAGTTACTATGACACCTCTATTACCTTCAGTAATTTGATGCACAGCATTATGAATAGCTGATGTTAATTGTTCTTGTATTGCACCTCTTCTACCAAATAATTCAACTATTCTATTTAATTTAGATAACCCAACTACTTGACCATCTTCCCCAGCTATATAACCTATATGAACTACACCACTAATTGTTTGATGATGATGAGAACACATTGATGTTAATGGAATATTTCTCTCAATTACAATTCCATCATAACCATCAGAAGGAAATGATGTAATAGGAGACATTGGAGTATATCTACCTGCCCATAAATCATTTACATATGCTTTAGCAACCCTTCTTGGGGTATCAGATGAATTTGGATCATTTTTCCAATCACAATCTAATGCATCTAAAAACTCTCCATATGCTTTAGTAGCTTTTTCTATCATTTTTTCCTTTTGTTTATCACTTAAAGGGAAATTAGTTGCAACTCCATTTGCAAAACCTTTTTGTACAACTTCTAACTTTTCATGAATTTTAGCGTTTTTATTTTTTGCCATTTTTATTTATTTTACGTTAATATACGAAAACTTTATTAGAAAACCAAACTATTTTAGGTAATCTTGTATAGTTTCACTATCATCTCTCTCCCAAGGATAAATTATCCATTCATCTCCCTCATGTTCAAAGGCATATATGTTAGGTTCCAAACATGCCGTATGAGGTTTATAATGTAAGACAGCAGTAGTATAATCCTTCCAATTATCAAGAGTTACTCCACTATCACATATATCATCTACTATTAAACATTCATCAGGTTCATAATGTTTAGGAATATCTATATATTCTAAATCTAAAATATGTGATATTAAAACAGCAGGAATTAATCCTCCTCTTTTTAAACCATGAACATATTTAATTTCTGGGTAGTTGAGTTTAATTTGATAACATAGCTTATCAACTAATTCTTCAACTTCATTCCATCCAACATAAATTTTATTATCCATATTATCTTTTTCCACCAAAATATTCTGTAGCATGACCTTCAGTTATTAATTGTTTATTTATATTTTTATCTTCTACTAATAAAGTACCTAAACATCTTCCATACTTTCCAACCCCATGGGATTGAAGAATAAAATCCCCATCACCTAATAGTTCTATAAGTCTAGCTTTAGCAGCTAATCCTAATTTTTTTTCTTCTAAATCTCTAGTTCTTGATTCAGGAGCATTCATGCCCATCATTCTAATCCTTACTTTTTTCCAAGTATCAAATCCTAAATCTACAAGAGCATCAACAGTATCACCATCAACTACTCTATCTAATTTTGCGTTATATTTATACATTTTTTATATATTCTTTAAGTTTATCTATTAATAATAATACTTCATCTGGTTCCATAGTTACAGAGCAACATATGTTAACATTTTCTTCTATTTCCTCTAATATCTCAAGTGCTTCTTCTTTAGACACAACGTTCAGTATTAAAAGCTATAATATGAGATCTACCTGTAAATCTCCAACCTCTATCTCTTACAAAATTCATTACCTCAGGATATGATTCCATTAAACTTTCTCTAGTATCACCTGCGGGCATTGCCCAAACTTTATCATCTGGTATATTACATTCATTTAAAAATTCTTCTACTTCTTCTACCATAGATAAATTTTTATCTAATACTGGTTTGATATGATAATCAGAATGATACTCAATAGATTTATTTATTGCCTCATAATTTAATCTTAATCTATTATGGGTTTTAATCATCCTTTCATCAACATCTTTTCCTTGAGGTGTTATTGCACCTAACTTTGGAATAGAATTACTAAATTTAGGACTAATAGATAATAAATTAATAGGATAATCTGTAGGGAGAAAATGAGAACCTTCTGTTTCAATAGTAATAAAAATATCTCTTTTATGAGCAAAGTGAGTTAATTCATTTACTAATTTAGGATGCATTGTTGGTGATCCCCCAGTTAACATCATTTCTTTTATATGTGGATGTTGATCATACATATCTATTATATCTTGAAATGAATATGTTCCTTTTTCAGGGTGAATACTTGTATACCATGAGTCACACCATCCTCCCTCACCAAAATAACATCTATGAGTGCAGCCTGTTGTTCTAACTACTATTGTTGGATATCCTTGTCTTGATCCTTCAGATTGTACTGCTGTATATACTTCTAATACTGGGATAATTTTATTATAATCTTCTATCCTTTTTAATTGTTTGTGCATGTGTTAATTTTTTAAAGTGGTTTTTCATTCACTGTTATACCTTTATTCAATGTAATATGCTGCATTTTTACCGTGTTCCATAAACTTAATTTTAGTAACCCTAACTCTATTATTAGTTTCAGTTTTAACAAAATTATTAAGCTTACTATAAATATATTCAGCAAATTTTTCTGCGCCAGTAGCTTCTACTTCTCTTAACTGAATAACTCCAGCTTGATCTAGTGCTTTAAATGAAACAATTCGTGGATCGTCTTTTGCTACAATTACAGTATGATCAAACATATAATCCATCCAAGCTTTTGGTTGCATTCCATCAATAAGAGTATTAGCTCTTTTCATTCCACCAAAATCCCAAACCCAATTACGATTATCTAAATCCCCTTCAAATGTTGCTTTAAAAGAAATACCATACCCATGTAAAAATCGACAATGGGTTTCAACAGCTTTCCATTGTCTAAAACAACAACTAAAACCATCAAATACTTTTGTAGATTGATACCTAGGCATTAAACCAAACTAAAATATCATTTATACTCATACCACCCCCATTTGTTCTTTTAAGTTCAGTTCCTTGCCTATCAGAAATAATTAATGTAGGTACACTTTTAACATTATATTGCTCTGTTGCTATAGCATCATAATCTGTGTTGATTTTTTTAACAGGTATCTTGTATTGTTTTGTTAATTGTTCCATAACAGGTCCTAATAACCTACAAGGTTCACACCAAGGTGCTGTAAAATATATAATTCCTTTATCCATTTTATTTTTATTTATTTAATTTATACTAATTCTTCTATTATACCTACAGCTTCAGATACTATTAATAACGTTACTGCAACACTAATGTTAAAAGGAATAAAAATATAACCTAATATTCTTATACCAGACTTAACAAAACTGATTTTTTGATGCCATTCAGCATCAGGTAATTGTTTATTGTTTTTTAAAGCCATTTGACTTACTAATTTATTTACTTCTTTTTCTAATTTTTTATCCATAATTTTCTAATAATTGTTTAACATGATTTTCTGCTACTTTATAATCTACAGGACCTGTTTCATCAGCATAACTCGTAGGATCAGGTCTTCCTAGTTTTATAAATGCTTCTATTCTTTCTACAGATGATGCAGATTTATAATCTGAATACCATTTGTAAGCGTTAGTTTCTGGTCTATGATAATGTTTAATTGGTTTATAAGATGTGTGAGTTCTTTTATAAACTTCATCAAAATCTAAATCTAATATTTTACATGAAGATTGACCATCTAATAATATATCATATTTATCCCCATCTATAAAAGGTGTATAATACTTTACTTTATCAGCTTCCCAATTTCCTTGTTTAAAAGCTTCATAATCAGCATCTCTAAATTCTTGTCTACAATCCGGGTAAATAGCATGATCACCTGCATGAATACCCATCGCAATATCTACATCACAATTTTTTTCATTTGCAATTGATAATGCTACTGCTTGAATAATTGATGAAAACATTTTATTTCTATTAGGTACAACAGTATCTTTCATATTATCTTCTTCATAATGTCCTTCTGGGACATCTTCTCCACCTTCAACTAAATTTGAATTTAATAAATCAACTAAACCATCTAGTTTTATTATTTGAAATTTTACTGTTTGATTATTTATATTTAAATAATTAACTAATTCTTGGGCTCGTTTTAATTCTATTTTATGTTTTTGACCATAATCAAAAGCAACTGCTGTTACATCATAATCATGAGCTAATAGATGGAGTAAAACTGTACTTGAATCCATCCCACCTGATAGTGATAATACTGCTTGTTTTTTATTTATTGACATTCTTTAAATTTTTTAAATTGTGTTAAATTGTGATTAATATTATATAATGTTTCTTGGCTTAGGGGTATTAATCCTAATTTATCAATCTTAGTTGATGATTTAGTATATAGCCCATTAGAACTATATTTAACTCCTTCTAAACCATGTATAATAGGATTAGAAGTATCTATTGATTCAATAAAAGGAAAATCATTATAATAAGCAAATTCTTGAGGTAAAGCACATCCTAATAAATGTACTCTATCACTTTTTTCTATTAAATTACTTTTATACATCTTAGATATAGTCATTATACGACCTATCATTTTACCAACTAATGGGTTAGGATGAGGAAATTCTTCAGCATACCAATCTGCACCATAACTAAATGCTATTTTTTTATAACCTTGTATTTTTAATATATTATAACA
>Ga0181377_1000257_pt1 | contig 20742 bp, 16 predicted proteins | sample LowvirmetaG_9_FD_130160 | JGI IMG/M metagenome (GOLD analysis project Ga0181377, IMG submission 130160) | Marine viral communities from the Subarctic Pacific Ocean - Lowphox_13 viral metaG | ecosystem: Environmental > Aquatic > Marine > Oceanic | place: Subarctic Pacific Ocean | collected...
TCTGTTGCCGGAGTTTTAGGTATTTGCATAGCAGACGTAGCCATAGATGCTACACCTGATATTGCAGAACCCCATGCTCCGGCTTCTGCGGCAGCAGCGTTAGATTGAGCTTGCATAGCATTAGCTAAATTACCAGCTTCATATCCTAAGTCCGCATTAGATCTAGCTTCTTCCATTTGCATTTGGAAAGTTTTACCAGCAGCTTCGCCAGCTTGAAGTCTTTGACCTTCTGATATTGCTATACCTTGAAGTCTTTGTTCTTCAGAAACCTTCATAGCTTGAAGCGATGCTTCACCTTGAGCTCTTAGTTGTTCGTTCTTAGCTTCTTGAGCTTCTATGTCCGCAGCAACGCCTTTCTTACTAGCTAAAGCAGCTTGAGCCAAAGCAGTTGCACCACCAGCACCAGCACCCGTAGATTTTATCGTGTCTAGTGTATTTGCTAGAGCTATATCAGCTTGTTCCATTTTAATCTCCGCGGCTTGTGTTGCCACACCTAAACTAGCAAATGGATTGTTCATCATACCTGACAAGTTTTCAGCTAATCCAGATAGATTAACTTGATTCGCGTAAGGATTAACTATATCAACTCTAGCGGCTTTAATTGCTGCTATCTCCGCTCTAGCTCTATTAGCATCATTACGAGCTCCTTGACCTGCTTTTTTTGCCTGGTTAGCTGACACTGCTCCTCCGATAAGAGAAACTCCAGCTCCGATTGCTGCTATTGCTGCCATATTATCTTATTTTTTTAATTATTTCATGCGATGGATTTTCATCCACTGTGTACCCTAATTTCTTATGTTTTTCTATTAGACTTCTGCTTCTACCTATACTAAGTATTAATTTAAAACCTCCATCATAAGCCCATTGCTCTAATGAATCTATTAATAATAATATAGCTTGCTCTCTGTCTTTTTTGATTCTATACTTTGGATTTGATATAATCCACTCCATCCAAGCTATTTTTGAATTTGTTCCGTATAAAAAACCTGCTACTATAGGTTCACCTTCTTTTTCTATTATAATTCCACCTGTACCGTTTTCAGGTAACATTTCTTGCGATAAAGGTTCCCACTCTGGCCAAGACTTCCACCATTCTACAATAGTACTATAGTCTTTTTCAGTTATTCTTCTTGCTGTTAATTTCATTTAATTGTATTTGATTAATAAGATGATCTATTAAATTCGCTAGAAACCGCGAATAATTCTCTTTGTGCTGATTGATTTGCCACTGGAACAGTAAACTTTACTTCAGAAGTAAAACCTTTAACACCTGTTACAGATTGTCCAAACAAAACTTCACCTTGCTGTACTGCTGTTAGGTTTAATAAATTAGCAAAGTATTTATTTTCTTTTCTTTTAAAGTTGTTAGTAAATAAAGACGTTTGCAAGTCAGCTAATGTTGTTGGTAATTGATACTCTGATATTTGTAAAGCTATATCTTGATCAGTAGATAGCGACTCCATGATCCAACCACCGCTGCCTTCATAGTTAATAGTATTAAAGTTTTTAACAACCGAAGGTGATGGATTGAATACTAAGTTAACACTGGACGCATATGTTGTATTATAAAACTGAGCCCTATTTACACTTGTAGAATAATGCTGCCATATTTCACCTTCAAAATAAGTGTATAAATTATTTCTTAAACTACCTATAGCATCTGGAAAATAATCAAATCTACTAGTCCAGCCTTTCACTGCCTCATCAAAAGAAACAGTTTCAGAATCAAACCCATTTTTAATTTTACCTTCAGCTCCACCTATACAAACAATGTATTGTTTATTGTGCATATCATAACCACCGACTATTGGTAGACTACCAGCGCTAGCTAAATTATCTCTAAAGAAATCAATCATACCATACATAGATATTTCAGTAATACCATCTTGTGATAATCTTAATATTAGATTTTTAGTTCTATCTGCAAAGTATTTTCTATATCCAAATACACCAAAGCTTTCTGGATTTGTGCTTATTCCGTATTCACCAGCATAAGGTACTATACCACCTATTACTACATTTGAAGCTGCTTGTAGTGGCTGACCTTCTTGAGTGTATATAGCGTCTTTATCTATAAGTGCTTTACTTACTTTTAATTCTTGAAATATAATTAAGTTAGTATCTTCAGCATACAACTTTTGTATAGAGCCATAAGATGGGTCTACGCTTCTAGTGATGTTTTCTGCTACAGAAAATTGATTAGTGTTGTTGACACCTGTTCTAGAGTTAAAAACTCCAGAGTATATCATAGAATTAAATCTATTGTTTTGAGAAGCATCATCTTCTACTAAATAAGCTTTTACGCCTAAGTCTACATTTGTGTTATTATAACCTCCTCTTATCCTAGCTTCTTCAGCATACCAGTCTGATGGGTCGCTTGAATAAACTCTAGGTATTTCAGTGAACAATTCAATAGGACCAAAAATTAAAACGTCGGTAGCCGTTAAATTAACAGCTTCAGACAAAGTAACCGTGTAGGGTGACGCGCTCATTGAAGAAGATATCAAATAAACTCTACTTGGAAATCCTAATACATCAACTCCATTTGCGTCTTTAGCATAAACTCTTTGTCCATAACCTAAGTCAGGGACGTAAGTGGTAATTGTTTGAGTAACACTATCAGCATCTACACTTATTATACCTGTGTTAGGTCTAACCTCTGCTACAGAATCCATCTTCTTTATCCAAAAAGAGTTAAAATAGTTTATTTCAATAGTTGCCGCCATATTATATTATCACTTATTTTTTTAATTATTTACGGTCCACAAATTGCACTTTGAACACCTTCCATTGTCGCTACTCTTAGCACTGGTATACCTTGTAATTGTTGATCAGTGCCACGTACGTCAGGATATCCATCAAATCTTTGTGCTAAAATAACAGTTGCTGAATCAGCCGCATAGGGACTGTATGTTGTATAACCATTCACTAATTCACCAGATGCGCTAAATTTTCCTTTATAAACTACTTTACTACCAGTTTTATGGTTATAAGGCTCCCACTCATTTGTATTGATATTAAAAGTCCAATCGGGGTAAAATGGATTTGTACATACAGCACTTACAGAACCTAATACGCTCCAGTACCCTACTCCTGCTTGACAACCTGAGCCTGTGCATTTTTCTTGTTGAATTAAACCTCCCTCAAAAGTGTGGTATAAATCACCTTGTGTGCCTGAATTTGGTTCCCATGGAGTTAATAAAGTTGAATCACTAAAAAACTGTCTAACAGTATTACCGTATTTTGCATGAGCATATACTGTCTCTGGGGTTCCTATTGGTAAAAGATTTACATTTGGAAATGAGCTAGTTGTTCCACCATCTCTCTGAACTTTATATGGATAACTATATAAAACACCTTGATCTTGAGCTCCTGACGTGTAATTAAAATTAGCATCTTCAGCTGTTATATAAGCATAACCTTGATATGCGCCTTGAGCGCCATAACCTGAGTCGCATGCACAGCAACCTGAGGCATTAATTTGTGGCGTATTACCCTGAGTTACTTTCACAGCTATAAAGTATTCACCAGGTAATTGATTTGCATCTATATATATTATACCTTTTGTTGATGCTTGGTTAGAATTAGTTTGAGCACTTCTCGTGAATACATTTGCTTGTAAATTAAAAGCCGGTGAATCAGAAATAGCAGTGGTAGTAGACGCGTTATTAGCATCGCCTATTTCAACCCAAGAGTTTGGATTTGGTAAATTTGTATTAGCTGCTCTGTGAAATATTCTAATATATTGAATTTCAGCATAATTTTCTCGTGGACCACCAGCGCCACCAGCTGAAGGGCAATCCATTAAATTTTCTAAATTTATTTCTATAATCATAGCACCACTTGTTAATGCTACAGGTGTTAAACCAGGGGTTGTGTCGCCTCCTACAAGTTCAACTGAATTATATCTATCATAAGTACCTGTTCCAAGAGATGGTGCTTGATTATTAGGTCCATTTGCAATAATTGGCGCGTTACCAATTCCGTTTTGTCTTGGACCAAAATAATAACCACCAATTCCAAAAAACGTATTACCTTGACCACCAACATTACTATTGGGTAGTAATGCAGTATTTTGGCCAGCGCTGTTGGTAGAAGGATCAATAACACTTGGTGAAAAGCCCATATTCCAGCAAGTAAACCCACTTGTACTAGAGCAATTAACAGAACCTGGCTTAAATTCTTGTGTCCAAATATTTTCGCTACTGGTAAAGTTTCCTTGATAATAAGGTGGAACCATTTCAGGACCTACTGTTATTGTAAACGAACAAGTTGTTTGCATTGTAGCATATTCAGGTACTGCATTTTGCAGATCTGGTGGGTTTGAACTACTTAAATACGCGTCTCTTACTCTGACTGTTAAAGGATAAACTCCTAAAGGAACGTTTTGACCTAAGGTTTGATTTAAAGTAAGTATACCAGTTAAACCATCTAATACAAAATAATTATCACCAAAGTCTGTTACTTGGTCCGTAGTTATGTCAAAAAATAAATCTGTTCCTGCTGAGCTAGTTAACGTTGTTCCATTAACAGCATTAAAATCTATAACAGTACCTGTTTCTGTTTGACTAGTTACAGTTATGTAATCACTACAATTAGCAAGTGTAAATGATGGTGTAAAGTTTTGTAATCTGCCTGGAAAAGTTCTTGTTGTTACTTCATTGTTATAAGTTATAGCTAAAGAAAAAGTAAAACTTTCTACAGTAGCTGCCGAATTTAAAAACGCGTGATTGTTATTTATAAACTTAACTCTATAACCACCTGGCTCTTGAGCTGAAGATTGAGGCACTTGTTCTAGTTGAAAATCACCAGAAACATCAGTGCCAGCAAGATTCGTAACAGTCATAACCGCTGTTGTGTTCGTAAGATTTACACCTGTATTATTACGAGGGTAAAATATATCTGTTATCCAAGGTGAAGTTGGTGCGCCTGTAGTACCAGATAGTATGTTATTGTCAGCTCCATCAAAGTTTTGATTTTCTATAAATTCAAAACCTATTTGTGAAAAACCACCTGGCGCGTCTGATCCAGCTTCTACATCTTGATTGATGTCTGAAATATAATTCCAACCAGTTGTGCTTTCCCAAAAAATATCTAACAATGAATCTACTGGCGCTGTTTCATATATACTCAACCAAGGAACCATGTCAGCAGCTATAACACCTAGCTTTTGATTAGTGGAAAATCTAGCCACAATAGGATTTGTTTCTAATTGATATAAGTTTCTAGCTGCGCTACCATTAAAATTATCTACTGAGTATTGGTAAAAACCTAAATCATCTGCAGTACCAATAGTGGATGCAATATCAGGTTTTTGTGTAGGGTAATACTGTTCGTTATCACCATACTCTATTATTATATTATCAGCGTCTGCTTTAATAGCACCACCTGGACTAAATGTAACTGTTGTTTCATTGTTAACAGCGTCATATTCTACTTTTGTTATTAAAGTAGCGTTAGAGAAAAACTCAGGGCTTTGATAAGCAGCAGGCACGCTTGTTGGTGTACAATCTGGGTACGCAACTTCACACTTACCCATTAACAAAGCCATACCCGGTTCTAATGCTTTTTCTTGACCCGTGCAAGAACCTGTTGGACAAAAAACTGTTGTGTTTGTAGGATCGTTTACACCATCAAACTTAATTTCATTTACTTGATCAGCACCAGGACCACCAGGGCTAGTTGAACCAGAATGCCTCCAGTTTGTTATATTAAATTTACCTTCGTAATTATTTACTCTACCAAATAGCTCTACACTACTTCTATATTGTTTTTGATCAGGTCCTACTTCAGATAAATCTCTAGGTATTTTATTTATATTATCGTTTATTAAAACAGCATGAGCAGTATCGTCTAGTTCACCACCTGGAAATAAAATTTCATTTATACCATTAGCGTTTGCTGCATAAGAATAAGTATCACCTGCTGAATCTGTATCTACTACATATTGAATCTCACTTCCTTGAGTCATTAGCTCCGGATATCCATCTAAAAATCCAGGTAGATACGCGTTATAATAATCTTGTTCTCTTTGTTTAACTACTATTTTGTAGGAATACCAACCTAAAGCATTTATAGAATATGCAAACTTAGTATCAGTGTCTGTGTTTTCTATTAAATATAAATAATAACTATTTGGTTTATCAAGAGTTGTGATACTAGTCACTCCAGCCGCGCTACTAATACTTAGTATTTGAGTATAGTCTACATATTCACCTCTTAAATACATGTCTGTTGTAGCTATTGTTGGAAGATCTGATCCAATAGTAGGTGTTGAAAAACTTAATGTCCATCTATTGGTACCTGCGTTGTAAGTTAAAGAATCATTAGTACTATTGTCTACAACCCAAGAAGCTTTAGGTTCTCCGTATATACCTGGAGCACCTGTGGCTAGATTACGATCTGAAGATCCTATTGTAAAATCACCTATTGTTTGGTTTAATAAAAGCAAAGCAGCGTCACCAAACCAGGATTTTACATCTAATGAATCATTGGCGTCATAGTATGGGTGAAAAACAGTTGATCCGCCAAATATAGTACTACCTTGAGAAGCTGAAAGTGTATCGTATGTAGATAAAATAACTGAAGATTGTCTTCCAAATTTATCTGCTAGAACAAAACCTATTTGATAAGTTCTATTTTGTTTTATTGTATGATTAGGATATTCTGCCCAAGAAGTATATAAGTCATTTTTTTCTTGTACTGTACAATTGTAGTCTAAAGTATCGTAAGGTGTATGCTTATCTTTAAAGTTGCCATATATAACTCTATTACCAGCAACAGATTGCGCCAACGTTCTAACTGGAACTTTATCATAAACTCTAGTTGTTTGCCCTTCAGTGAGCGTCTTGTATGGTTTTTCAGATTGATATTCATAAACATAAATCTCTTCGTCCATTTCAGACGCCATAGTAGTACCAGATATAGTTTTTAAAACTTTAACTACTAAGCCATTTGATTCTTTATATAGTATGTCTATATTTTGTATCTTATATTCTGTAAGAACATTCTTAGAAAGACTACCTCCTAGGTTTACGTTTGTACCTACTCCGGGTAAAGATATTCTTAATTTAACGTTATCTACGTTATTTTCAAACCATTTAACAATAGTACTTTCATAAGCCTGTGTTTCATTTCCATTTAGAAAAAACCCAGATTGTTGAGGTATAAACGCTATTTGAGTAAAAGGAGACATTAAAGAATACTCACCGTCATCAAATTGAAATCTATATGCGAACCTAACATACTTATCTTCTAAATATCTAGGATCACCTGGCCAACTACTATTACCACTTTCGTTTGTCATTGTGGTTTCAATAAACCTAAGTCTCTGTCCTACAACAACAGCTGTAGCTGGATCAGCATTAATAGTTACAGTATTTGTAGCTGTATCTATAGCTGTTACTCTTATGTATTCGCTACCAAGTATGCTTTCTGATCCTACGTTTTGAGCAGCGTTAGAAACTACAAACATATCAATAGATATACCAGTAACTGTTTCTAATATAAAATTCTTAGTATCTGTAACTGTTACGACAGTGGTGTCAACTTCTTTGTAAAGCTCAGGAGCTTTTTGCGGCATGTATTTAGCAACAGATATTTGACTTTCCTCGGTATAATAATTAGGATTACCTATAGCTGTTGTTACGTTTATTTTTCTAGGTTGATTTCTATTGTCTGTCCAAAATAATAAATCTTCTACTAAGTTTATTCCTGTAACTTGCCAGCATCTATTTTTAGCAAAATTTAAAAATTTACCTTCAACTAAAGTACTGTAAGTATTGTTGTTAAGATCAAAGACAGTTATTTTCATTTCTACAGCGGTAGATGCTGAAGGATAGTTTATGGTTTGACAAGTAGCATCTGCATCAGTGTAGTCTGTTAGTATTTGAAATATTCTATTTCCAACTTCATCTTCAAACTTACCTATACATTTTAAATTAGTATTACTAGAAGCTGTAGCTGCTATTAAAGAATTACCTAGTATATTCTCTAGTGAACCAACATCATTGTCTTCTGATCTACCTACAGATATATTCAGAGCATCTCTATATTCACCATTAGGTAATATTCTATCATCAAGATCTTTATTCATCTTGGATTTTAGAAAAGTATTTTTAGCTTCTGCCATGTATTATGATTTTATCCATTTAGATTTACCTCTCATCACTTGTACTATTTCTTCAAGTTTTATATTAGATAATCTTATTTTTGCATTACGCAATTTTGAACTTTTATCTTTTCTTAATCTTTGAACTACATACTCTTGCTGGTTCGCTCTAGTAGATATTATAGAGTAAAGTATATAAGCATACATTGCTTCTTCAGCGAGTTTAGGTAATTTAGTATCTAGATCAGTAGCTAAGCCATCTGATATATATTCTAAAACAATTAACTTATCTTTTAAGTTTGCTGAAAAAGATACTTTACCTTCTCTTTCGTTCATATTAAACCAGCCATTGTATTGTGAGTACTGAGGATCCATTCCGTACATTTGACCTCTTGTAGCGCCAAAGAAAGAACCTGGGTAATCCCAGTTGTAAGCCCATAAATCATTAGTAAAATCTTGCATTGTCCAACTACCATTTATTAACTTGTCATTAGCGCTATGCCATCTTTCTTGAACTATAGATGTTCCTTCTAAATCATTACCAAAATTATCTTGTGTAGGTATTCCTTGACTATCTTGTAGTTGAGTATTGAAAGGACTTATTGTTAGATTATTAGCTGGATATATAGGTCTTTTTACTCCTTGCCCATCAATCCAAGACATACCTACATAGTTAACGTAGTCTTGAGGAAGAACAAGAGTTAGACCTTCTGGTATTGTTAGCTCAGAAGATTTAATACTTTTTAAAGTATCATAACTAAATTCTTGCATACCTCTTTTTGCGTGAAAAATAACATCTGTTCTTTTAGCGTCTGGTAGTAATTTACCAGTACCAACATATCCTACTAAAAAGTTATTTACTATATCAACTAGTTTTACGTATTTGTAACTACCATAGTTGTCTTCTACAGTTTGACCATACGCTTTTTCAGCAGGTGTAGAACCGTATTTACCACCATCTAGTATTTTTAATTGAACTACTATATACAAACCATTAGCGGGTATCGCATTAGCTGGAAAAACAATTGAATTATCTAAAATAGAAAACTCTGTAATATATTCAGACCAGGATCCAGGAAAACCACTTGTACTAGTATACACTTTAAAATTATTTAACGCGTAGTTTTCAGCACTAGGATTCCAATTACCTAAATATAAGTCAGTATCAAAAGTTGTAGGGAAAGTTCTATTAGCCCCATCGCCTACAAAACCCTCAGCACCTTGGTAGTATTGTTGACCAGTTTCGTTTAGTAATCCGTTATTTGGAGGTTGTATAGCCATGTTTTATATTTTTTCGTTTTGATTATCCATAGCAACTTGTTGAGCAGCACTCTGTATTAATTGAGGGTCTTTAACTATGACGCCCGCGTACATTAATATCCTTAACACTATTTCAGTTTGTTCTGTTGGATGTAATTCAAAGTTTACAGAACTACCGACGTTGTAAACATATTGATAATCTGGAGCAGTTGATGTAAAATTCCACATTGGATTTAGTGGTTTTCTTAAATAAGTACAAGACAATTCACTTTGTATAGTTGTAGGTGATACAAATATTTGTCTATCCTTATATCTATAAACAGGAAAAGAAGTAGAGGGTTTTGTTATAGGTGATAAGTTTAGTTCTAATAATTCATTAGGTTGAACGTATTGAACAGGTGTTTCATCTTTATGTATAACAGTTCCTAGTTTATAAAAATCAAACTCATTAACTGTTAATATTAAAGCTCTACCAGCTGTAGGTACATTAGTTAAACTAAGCGTAAGACCAGATATAGTCCAGTCAGCAAATTCAGCTAAAGGTTGTTGAACACCGTTTGCATCTTCTAACGTAACGCTTGGTTGCCCAGCATCTAATTCATCTGCAGTAATAGTAGTTATTATATACTGCTGAGCTGTAGTTGTATTGAATGTTTGAGATGTGGTAGTACCTGATACTGTTGGTACGCCGAAATAAGGACCTACGTAAGGACACGTGCCTGATTCTTGAAAGAGCGCAATTTTTTCTTGCGTATTTTTTATACGATCTGAGTATTCAGAGTCGTTGTCTGGCACACGTAATTGTTGATTTAAATCTTCAAAATAAGACTCGAATATTTCAAGCTGCACTTGTGCGCCTATTCTATTAAATTCATCAGGAGTTAAATATCCTCTTTGTTCTTTATTGAGAATAAGTAAAACTGTTTGATAAACTTGATTTACGTTTATTGCCATTGTATATTTTTTTTTAATAATTAGGTGACCACAGAGTGATCACCCATTATTATAATCACCTGTTAAATCATTTTTTTCTCTATTGATTTAAATACTTCTACACCTTCGTCTGTTTTTAAATAAGCAGCAAAAGCTGAATAAGGATTTTCATCAAACGGAACGTTCATTAGTTTTCTACCGTTAGACGCCCAGGATATTTGCCTTTGATCTTGAGATAATAAAATTATTCCAAGTTCAGCTGATCTAACCGCAAAGTTTCTTAACATTACGTTTTCGTCATTAGCTAAATCTAAGAATAATCTAGGATTGTTTTTTGCAAATATTAATAAATCTCTTTTAAGTTCTTTAGAACTCATCTTATTAACCTTAGAGCCAATCTCTACTCTCATAATTGCTTCAGCTTGATCTATTTCTATTTCTCTAGCAGCGTTTAACGCGTCTATTTCTATATTTAAATCAGCTAATTGATCTTGAGCGATAGCTTGAGGTTTATGTTCTAGGTATTTTTTACCTAATAAAGGGTGATATATTGATAGCATTTTTTGCAAAGCTTGTTGCTCTTTTGGTACTTGTAAAACGCCATCAGCAAAAGTTATATGACCCATTGTTGCTTCACCTTTTTGTTCATCTACAAATACTGAAGCTTGATTTGTAGCATATCTTAATTCTCTTTGAGATCCTGTTTCATTGTCAAACCATAGTAGAGCGTGCTTTTTCGTATGCTTACTAGGTATTGTTAATGTTAAAGGAGAAGAGTTATCTCTTAAAAAATATCTTCTATCTTTTATCTCCCAACCATCTTGTTGGATTTTTTCTTTTTTTGCCATGATATAATATAATAAAATTAATAAAAGTAATAATTACCCCCGTTGATATAACGAGGGTAAAAATTACATTAATGTACTAGATACCTTTGAATAATACAAAGTTATTTCTAGCTTGAGTTACTAAACATCTTTCAGATAAGAAGTTAACCTCCATTGCATCTAACGTAGAAGTAAACGCACCGCCAACTGAACCAGTTAACCATGATTTCATTCTTCTGTCATCAGCTTGAGAAGCTCTATATCTTACATGTAAGAAAGGACGTCTAATGTTTGTGCCTAAGATTTGGTCATAAACAGTAGAAGTACCTGCAGGAACTAATACTCCTTCAATAGAAGCAGGACCAGTCATTGCACCACGCGTAGAAGCGTCGTTTAAGTATTTCCAATCTGTTTTATAGAAATCGTAAGAACCTCTACGGAATCCTGAGAATCCTAAGTTCAATGCCATTTCTTCTGAGTTTTCAAAAAGACCAAAAGCAGTACCACCTGCATAACCTCCAGAGATAGAAGCTAACATATCGTCAAAATCAAGAGCAGTATTTCTGTTCAAGAATAACATGTTTTCTTCGATAGCTCCTTGAGTATCTAGGTTTTTAAGTATTGCGTCAAAAGCGTCGATACCAGCAGCAGCAGTAAATCCTACTTCTACATTACCTCCGTTTTGGATAGCAGCAAATAAACCTTCAGTACCGATGATACCTACACCAGCAGCTCCAGCAATAGGAGATACAGCAGCGTTTTTAAGCTCACCTTCAACCATAGACATTTCTAAGTAATCTTCGAAACGTAGTCTAGTTTCAGACTCAGCTTTTAAATACCATAAGTAACCTCCTGTTCCATCTTCAGTAGCAACTTCTACCCAACCGATCTGAGCAGTGTCAGAACCGTTAATAGAATATTGGCTTCTAATGATAATAGGGTTATTACTAAAAGTACTAAACGCAGGGTTTACAGTAACCATAGGGTTAGCATCTGCTATAGCATTAGCACCTGATATTCCTTGAGCTGAACTTTGTCCTTTTTGATAATCAGAACCATATACAAATACTTTTACTAAACCAGTTAAACCAGCTAAGCTAGCAGCAGTATAAGGTTGTACAGATATAAGACCAGTAGCAGTTTCAGATGCGTTAACGAAACATTTTAATTCACCACCAAAATCGTCCATAACTACAACTGTTGAAGCTGGAGAAACAACGTTTGATACTTGTGTGTTTGCACCACCATTAGTAATATCAATACCAAGATTTGCAACACCTGCGGCGTTAGCAGCAATTGCGCAATCAGCGTAAGATATATGTAATCTATTTTGTTCAGACCAAATAACTTGATCAGAAGTCATAGGCATTTCAGCGCCTACCATTCTTAAGAATCCGGATAACGTTCTGTTACCGTATCTTTCTACTTCAGCTTCGTAAAGCTCTGGTAAATATTGCTGAGCAAAATTTCCTTGATTACCAGCTGCAGTACCATCGAATGTAAGGTAATTTGCCTGAAGTAATTGTTGAGTTTGAGAAGGTACTAAACTTCCAAACTGTGGGGTTAAAGCCATAATTTTAATTTTAATTAGTTAAACTTTTTAGTTTTTATTTTCAGTTTTGATGAATCCAAACCGCTAATCGACTTTACTTTTAATCCATTTATAAAAACATTTCCATCGGCAACTTGCCTAGGTCCGTCTTGTGCTGGATTTTTAGAATTTGTAATAACACCTTTGATGCCATCAGCTTTTCCTTGTTCATAAAAATGATGAGCTAGTTTATCAGCATTCATTGCAGCGTACATAGCTTTGTGATATCCATTTGGATCTGTCATATTCCCGTCTTTGTCTAAATACTTACCTACGAAATTCTGAACATCCACTTGAGTTTCACCTACCTTAGCCGGGTCTTTAACACCGTATCTAAATTTCTTATCCCCCACATTAAAATCAAAACCTTTGAATTCTTTATTGAATAATTTTTTAGTACGATCTCTAAAATCACCGTGTTGTGCTTGAGCTTTTTCTTGCTGCTGTTTATATCGGTCATAAAAGCTTAACGCTTCTTGCTGCTCTTGAGTTACGCCCGGTCTCAACTTGATCTCGTCGTAATATTTACTCTTAGAGCTTTCTAAGTATTGTTTTGCTTTTGCAACTTCTTCTTTATAAGCGAGTTTCTTTTTACGTATAGCTCGCTCTTCATCTACGTCCTCATCATACTTAAAATTGTCTTCCATTAAGAAAGCTATTTCTTCTAAATCTAAGTGTGGTTTGGATTTAAGATAATATTCTTTTAAAACCTCTGAGCTATTAAGCTTAGAGTAGTCTTTATTTAATGCCACGTAGTCTTCTACGCTTCCACCTGTTTCTTCCATAAAAGAAACTAGTTTTTCTACATTTTCCGGTAAAGGCTTTCCTAAGATCTGTTGATCTCTTACAGCTTCTTGAGCTTCTTGTTTAACCTCTTTAACTTCTTCATCGGTTATTTCTTGGAGTGGAATGACTTCTTCAATAACCTCGCTGGGCTCTTGTACTTGTTTGTCCACTTCAACCAAATCTCCGGTTTGTTTTTCTTCAGGAACATTTCCTGTTTCTCCGATACGAATGGCATTGTCTTCTTTTGGTATTTCAACCTTTACAACATCTGGTGTAATTTCACCTGTTGCTTCTGGTTTTGTTAAATCTACTTTTACAGGATCATCACCGCTAAGGTGTCCTAAGTTTTTTGGTGTTTTTTTCTTTTTAATTTTAAAATCACCTTCTTGTTTGACCTCCTCGGTCTTTGTGTTTTCTGACATAATATAATATAATTAAATAATTAAATAATTAAACTTTAGGCATTAACTCTTCTATGTTAAACCCTAGGTTGTTTTCTCCTGTACTTTCAAAATCAACAGGATTAGAGTCATTTTGTCTCTGTTGTATCAATTTACTCTGTTGAGTACCTTGCATTTTTAATCTTTTATCTTTACGATCTTCAATTTCTTTTTCCTTAGAACCTTCAGCTCCTGTTTTTATTTGAGCTAATTGAAACTGATAACCATACTCTTGTTGCATTAGCTTAGCTTTTATTTGCATTTCAGTTTCCATTCTGCTTATTTCAAATTGAGACTTAGCTTGTTCTATGCTTACTTTTTGTTGTGTTAAAGCTGCTTGCTTTTGAGTTTCTGCTAGCGCGGTTTGCTCTGCTGTTTTAGCTGCAGCTTCACCTTGAGCAGCTATCATTCTTTCTTGATTTGCTCTTTCTCTAGCTAATTTCTTTTTACGTTTTTGTTTTAGTAATTGATTTGCTAGTTTTAGATTTTTAATTTGACGAATATCTATAGCGTCTTCTAAGTCAATACCTCCAGACTGCAAGGCAACCTGGATGTTTTGTTCTAGCTGAGCTTTCTCTTCATCGTCAGGCTCTAGCTCTAAGAATATACCAAAGTCATGTAAGTTTAAATTAGATATCTCTCTTAATGTTTCTACATTATATATAGATATACCTTCTATTAAAGCATTAGCTGTTAAAGGATAACTTAAGGCATCTGCTAGTTTTAAGGATATGTTTTCACATATTTTTAAAGCAATATATAAACTACCTTGATTTATATGTTTTGTAGCTATGTTAGATTGATTAGCTGCCATTTTAGCAAGACCTACTAAAGCGTCTTTATCAGGTAAACTACCATCTCTAGCCTCGTTAAGACCCGTGACATCACGTATCATTTGTAAATAATATTGATACGTTTGTATTAGCGCGGCTAGTTTTTGACCACCTGCAGATGACTGTAATTCTTGAATAGGTACTTTACCTCTATTAGGATCACCATCTTGCGTGAGTGATCTACCAACAATAGAACCAGTTTGAAAATACATATTTAATGCTTCTGCTGGATTGTAGTTTGTACCATTACCTAGATCAACCTCTGCTAAACCGTCCATGTCTAAGAATACACCGTCTGGCACCATCCTAGCTAATACTTGTTGCATTTTTAAATGCGTTAACTGTATCATGTCTGCAAAACCTGTACATCTACTTACAATAGATTCTATTCTACCTTTGTACATTCTTGGTGCAACTATAGAATAATTCATTTCTACTTTAGTAGTATCAGCAGCTGGTCTTGTCATATTTTCAGCTAATTCCCACTTGAGCATTGTATTTGTTCCTAATACTTTAGCTCCAGTGTATAATACTTCTATGCTTCTACCGACTCTTTCAAACCCATCATTTGGTGGAGGATTAAATTCATCTGTTTTTTCTATTATTTTCTCTAACCCGTTTTCAGTTCTTTTTAATTTAAAAACTTGATTCATGTAAGTTTTATATTCAAAATACATTACTTGAACCGTGTTGTTGTCATAGTTACCCCAGCCAGTTATATATTGTCTATTACCAGGCATTTCTTGAATTCTTTGTAATTCTTCTTCTGGAATATTAGGAAACTGTTTTTTAAGCTCTGGTATAGTTATTGATTTAACTTCACCAACATAATATATGTCTTGAAAATTAGGATCTTCTGTGTAAGAGTACACTAAATAAGAAGGATCAACGTAATCTAAAGTTATACCATTAGCAACATTAAAATTAGTTTTCGCACAAGCTATACCACATACAACTAAATCTTCATTTAATCTTCTTTTAGTAAGTTCCCATTTATTTTTAGCTAAAGTTTGTGTTATAGCTTCTTCTTCAGCTATTTCAATAGCTTGCTTATAACTCAACTGTAAGTGTAATTCTAATTCTTCTTTTGTTTCTGGTAAATCTGCTGGAGGAATACTTGTTCTTTGTAGTTGAACTCCTAGTAAATCTTCAGCAGCTTGCATTTGTTCTTTGGCAAACATATCTTCTGCAACAGCGGTTGCATACATAGTTCTTTTTTTAACAGAAGCAGGATCCTGTGAATAAGCTTTTATATCGTATTCTTTACTAGATATACCATTTACAACGATATCAACAAATTTAGATAATATAGGAACTGGCTTCCAGTCTAGATTTAAGTAGCTTAAGTCACCGTTTATTGATAATTCGTCTTTGTATTTTTGAACAGGTTGTTCACCTCTAGCGTATAATCTTAAATGATGAAAATTATTAAAACTAGTAAGATATCTATTACCATTAGTTCGGCCTTGATTAAACCACTCTGTCTCAATAGCTTGCGCCACTTGTGAACCATATTCTAACGAAGCTTTTTCGTAATCCGGTACTACCTGACTAGGAAAGGCGCTATTTGAGTTAGTGTACATTTTCATTTATTCAATTATTTTTGACATTGTTCCTTTATTATTATATCTTTTAAAACCAAGATCGTAAGTTTTTCTTGTAATTGTAGGTATTGGTCTATATTTATTTTTATTGCAGGCCATTATTGCTAAACCAGAACTTATAGAAGCATCGTGTTTTGTTCTATTATTTATATTAAACTTAGACCAGTCGTTTAATGTTCTTTGAAAGTAAACATCTCCATATGTCCCGTTTTGTTTCAAACCTACAAAGTCTTCTATATAAGATTCTATAGCAGCTGCATGAGCCTGTTTAATATCTTCTGATGAATTAGGTATTCCACCTATCTCTCTTTCTGTAACAGATAGTTTTAACTTATCTGGTCTGTTCATTGCAAAGCCTCTATAACCTCTTCTTTTAAAATGATACAATAATCTAGGTTTATTATTTTCTGCTAGTATAGGCATGCCATAAAAAATACACGCCATTAACACATCTTCAAAAAACATTTCAGCAGTTTGAGGTCTTGCTATATATTCTAGAAAAAAATGATTAGCAGGAGCGTTTTCCATACTAAACTTAGTTAAGCCGTGTAAAGATCCATTAGAACCTCTACCGTCAACTGTTCCTGATATATCATAACTATCACAGCCAAAAGCACCCATGTGTTCATTAGCTGGATATTTTATACCTCTCTTTATTATAATGCTATTTTGTTGACTGACATCTGGCACCCATGATAAATAAAACTTACCGTTATTTTTAGGTGCAAAAAGAACTCTTGTATCTTTTATTCCGTTTTCCCAGTAAAAATCTCCTCTAGTTACTAGCTTCGTTTTACCAACATCACCATTATAGTCTATTTGCTCGTAAATTTTAGTTAAATTAAACAATGAAGATTTAGCTTCGTCTCTGAAAGCATGTTCTTCAGTTCTTGGAAATTGTCTATAAAACTCATTTAAAGCGTCTTGATCTTGTTTTAAACCATCAACTTCATTTTGCCAATACTCTATTACACCTTGTCTTATTTTGACTCCGTGAGGGTCTTCAGCCGGGGTGTTTGGTGTGTCGAATACAGGTATGCCATAAGAATCAATGTATCCTTCGTAGTTCCATTCCATAGGTATGAACAAAGAATAGAGTCCGCTGCGAGTCTGTCCATTGGCGTTTCTTTCTGTAACATCTGAATCATAGTATAGTTTTTTGAAGTTATCACCTCCTTTGTCTAAAGCATTAGATGTTGATCCCATCATACACTTGCCAATAATTCTACTACCTAATCTAAGGGTGGTTTTCGTAACACGCCAGTTGTTGAGGATGTTGTTGGGCCTTTCCCATTTACCTGATTCGTCGTGGACGAGGAGTTTAAGTTTCTCCCCATCGTAGGCGTTGTCCCCCGTGTTTTTCCAATCGATAGTGGTATCGAGTCCCTCAAGATCGGCCGCGGTCTCGTTGGCGATGAGTTTTCTCCTGGTGAACTTGGAGGCTGGTACTCTGTAGGCAAGCTCGGTCTTGGGACGGTCCATACCGTCCTGTATCGGTTTGAAAAAGAACGGATAATTGACCGACATTGGGACGACTTTATCAGTGAACATTGTCTTTGCGTCGGCCCCAGATTTGGACAATATTCCGTACCGTGAATCGGAATTAATAGTTGCAAGATTAACCACCTCTCCTGAGGCCATAAACGAAAATCCCGATTTACGATTTTTGAGATAGCACATTCCATAACACCTGATGTCGGCTTTACAAGCTTCCCAGAATATAAAGAATAATCTGTTTGCTTCCCTAAAGTCTGGTTTCCCAACATCAATTTTGGACCACTGCAGGTACATATAGTGAGTACCAGTAAGGTAAGTAGCCACACTCTTATTATAGAACCAAAAACCTTGTTCTCTTCTAGTAAATTCTTTATCAATGTAATCATACCATTTTTCTTTAAAATCAACTGGGTATTCTTCCCAATCAAAAATTGTTTTGATTTTTTTGAAAGCAATTGGTAGTGTTTCTCTATTCCATTTGTTGTTTTTAAATTTAACAACATCCTTAGGAACTTCAGGTAATCCTATATATAAGTTTTGTATCTTGTATATTTCACCTATTTTTCCTGTTTTAGATATAATAACTATATCATGTTCTTCATTATAACCATACTCCCACTTATTATACCTATTCATTCTTTTTAGAACTTTAGGTTTTATGTGGTCTTTAACAACAGTAAAAAGATCTTGCGTATACATTATTTAGATCTTCCTTCTGCAAAACCTTTAAAAGCTTTTTCTTCCTTAACTTCTTTTGGTTTTTCATTTATAATATTCTCTTCTTCTTGTATTCTTTGTAGTATTTCAAAAGCGTCAAATATAGCTAATTTTTTAGTAGCTGCAGCGTTCTTTAGTCTGTCTGCAGAAATATCAGGGCCAAAATCTATAATGGGCTCTTTAGCGACTTTAATCAATTCTTCAACCGCTATTTGCCCAGCTTGGATTATACTCTTCTTGGTTTTCTTTATTTCCATATTTAATTACAATATCATTAGATTTCATACAATATAAACGCTCGTTTTCTACATTAAAGTCATATTCCCCATAAGGAGTATAACCAACACAGTCTCCCTCGTTTATTCCTAGCGCTTCTAAGAAACTATTACCTATCTTAAGTATACCAATTAGGTGCTGCTCTTTATTTGTCGTTAATTTATCTTTAGACTTTAAAGGTTTAACAAAGCATCTGTCGTTTACAGCTTTCCATTTATTCTTATTTTTGCATAAGTATATTTGATCAAGAGAACAAAAAAACAAATTATCTTTAAAATAAGATCTTGATTTTTTCTTTACACCTTGCATACTATAAAAAGTTCTAAAAACATTATGGTGTATTAATATTAAATCACCTTTTTTTATAATGCTTTTATAAGCAGCTGGGGTTTCTACAACCTCTGCTACATTGTTTACAAATTTAAAACTTTCAATTTTAGTATTTAAAATAAGTTCTTTATTGCCTACTGTTTTTTTATTTTCATAAGTATCTCCTAAAGGTTTTACTATGAAATCATACAGGCTTTTCATTAATACTCTAAATCATATTCAATGGATATAGCCATGTTAGAATTAAACTTCTTCCACGGCAATACCTCATTGTTTTTCTTTATGTGAATATTATAAGAATTATCTTTCTGGTCTTGAGTTATATAGGCAATTTCATGACCACCATAGACACTTTGTCCAACAGAGTAGTGCATAGCATCGCTTTTATAATCAGCACCTATACTGATTTTTCTTATTACATTAGCCATTAGTCCTCTGCTTTAACAACAGCGTTTTCACCGTCGTTTTTCTCTATATCAGTGTATTCTCCTGTTTGTATGTTTATATTAACAGAGCCGTATTTCTCTTCAAGAGCTTGTTTATTCTCTTCTATTTTAGGAAGTAATAAATCTAGCTGAGATAAAAGCGTGTGCTTTCTCACGTCAGACAATCCTAATTGTTCTATTATTTTTTGATAATTAGCTTGTTGTTCTTGAACAACTTTTAACTCTTCTTCTGTAATTTTAAAGCTTTCTGCCATTTTATTTAATTTAATTTAGTGAATTGTTGAAGCATACCATTTGCTTCTTTTGTTAATATATTATCTTTTAATCTGTACTCGGTAATAAATTTGACATTATTAATATTGTCTTCATACTCTGTTTGAACTAAACCGTTTTTTTCATATAAAAAACTTTCTTTAATGTTAAACTTGTCACCTAACTTAAAGTTCCAAAATTTTAAAGATTTAATAATCTTGTCGTGATACACAACTAAAACAGTTTGTTCGTTATTGATGTCTTGCCATATTCCAGCAAATTCTTTTCTATCTTGTGAATACATTAGAATAGAACAGAATAAACATAATGATAATATTAGTTTTTTCATTTTATTAGATTTTATTTAATTTAATTAATACTCTTACTATTTATTATTACTTATAGATTTGAACTTTTCCACACCTCGTGATCCAAAATAAGCTATATAAACAGTTGTAAGTAACTGTTTTAATAATGCAATCCACTCTTGTTCTACCGTAAAAGATATCTCATGATGACTATCAACCCATATAAGAGCTATAGCCATAAAGGATAAAAATATTAAAGCCATAGGTCGTGTGTTTTTAGAAAGCCATGAATCTGATTTCATGTCGCTCTCCCAACGCCTTGTTATTTGACTCTCTGCCTCTGCGTTAGCTTTATCCATTATTTCTTGGATTTGCTTTTTAATTAGCAGTTTTTCCTCTTTCGTGGTTGTAAGCTTATCTATGACGTCACCAACTTCCTTGATAACGCCACCTGTAAGCCATTGAATTATTTTTTTCAATTTATGTAATTTTATTGTACGTCTGGAATATACAACGGTGCGCTTCTTTTAAA
>Ga0181377_1000258_pt1 | contig 20677 bp, 32 predicted proteins | sample LowvirmetaG_9_FD_130160 | JGI IMG/M metagenome (GOLD analysis project Ga0181377, IMG submission 130160) | Marine viral communities from the Subarctic Pacific Ocean - Lowphox_13 viral metaG | ecosystem: Environmental > Aquatic > Marine > Oceanic | place: Subarctic Pacific Ocean | collected...
AATCCGGTTTTAGCTTTTTTTGCACCCTCTTTCATCCCCTCAAAATCTAAATCTAAAGCTGATTTGATTACAGAGCCAACCGCTTTAAATGTGTCAATCAACCCCTCTATTCTATTTACTATATTAGTCTTGATTGCATCCCACAAACCTATTACCGCCTCTTTAGGGTTAGAGAACGCACCAAATATTTTTTCACCTAAATCAACAGCCACAGATGCGACCTCATTAAATACAATGCTGATAGAATCGAAGACAATACTTAGGGTGTCAACGACTCTTTGGTTTTTCATCATTATTTCTTTAAGGAAATTAAATGCTTCTATTAGCAAACCAATACCGGCACTTTTCATAGCAAGTGCCATACCCTTGAAACCTTTTGTAATACCTTTAATACCGGTTTCAGCCACCTTACTTGATTGCTTTATTGCTTTGAGGTTTTCATTTATATCTTTAGTCCCCTCATTTATTTCACTGATTTCTTCTAACGCTTTATCCATCTTAGCGTTAATCTCCATCTCAAATATTAATTTGTCTGCCATAGCTTTCCTCTATTTATCCATTCACATTTTTTAGACTCATATCTTCGTTTTAAGCGACTATAATAATCTTCTATCTTGTTAGGGGTGTATAAGTGTTTATACTCCGGTAAAACCTCAATTAAAATCGGTATAACGGAAACACAATCTTCTAAATGATTGCTTAATGTATCTAATTTAAAAATTACATCCACGTTTACACCTTTGGCTTTTTTATTCGTTATACGATATTCCATTTTTGTTTTAAGTATAAAATTACACGATTTACTTCATCATCTGTTAAGGCTCTTGAATAACAGAATACTTCATATATCTCTCCTTTAAATTCATTCGTATCGGAACCACCACTTGTTGATGCCGCCCCAATTACAAATCTTGAAACTGCTGAATTTAAATCTGCTAATGCGTTGGTGTCAGTACCTCCATTTCCATTTGTTATTTTGGTTGCAGTTCCATCCCTCCGACCTACTGCAATACTAACCCTTGTAATAGTCGCACTTGCTATACTACAAGAGTTTTGATTTGTTACAGAACTTTGACTTGAAAAGCAAACCGAATCTAATCCATCACCACCATTTCCACTTGCGTTAACCCTTAATCCCACCCTACAATCATTTGTGGGTTGTGAATGCCCTACAATTACTTGCCCATTAGTTTCAGATGCAGTTGCAACAGATTTAAAACAAGCAACAAAAGTATTATTTTGTATTGCTAAAGCTAATAAATCTGTATCAGTACTATAAAGGTTTGCTGATGAACCATCGAAAAATAAACTTGGTCTATGCCATAAATCAGTTTTATAAATGGGTTTAAATACGCTTGATGGTTGTAGAACACTATTTGTTTCACCACTAATATCTGCCCATCCGGAAACTGCTGTACCACTTCGTGTTACGCTTTGTTCATTTGCAGCATCTAACCACAATATGCAATTAGATAATGATGTAGGATTGTTCACCGGTATATTCGGCGTTGATGGTATTGGTGTTGTTTTATAATTAACTTTCAACGTCCAATTCATATCATTCGCATATCTCGCGTGTTTTACCGCAAAAGCTATTCCACCCCCACCTTTATTACCTATTGAATAGGGGTTCTTTATCACCGGAATAGCATCAATTTCAAAAGCAGGTAAACCGGCTGATATAACACTACTTACCACGCTACTTGATAATACAATAGGTTGTGATGATATTGAAAGAATAAACTCAGACTTTATAATTGCTTTATCTACAAAAACGTCCCGTGTTGATGATGATGAAAAACCAATCAATTCTGTTTCAACTACCACCGATGTTTTGTATGGAAACCTTATAGCATTTTTATTAGCTAATGAGTTGTTTTTTCCATCTACCAAATCAGCAATTCCGTATTGCCCAACTCTATGGTCTTTTGTATTTGCCGGTGTTGTAAATTCTATAATGAACTCACCTTGTTGATTACTTCCTTGAGATACACTTGCTTTTTGTTGCGACATAACCCTATCACCGGTTATCATTACTTTTGCATAATCGCCTTGACAAATCACATCTCTTAACGTGGTTTCAAAAGTAATATTTTCACCATACCTTTCTTCATTTGTTTCAAAGGTTTCAAGGTTGTTTTCATTACCTATAACCAACGACCTTTGAACACCACTTCTCACCCTATTTTTATCACCCTCAATTTTGATTTGCCTTCCACCGGTATCACCTACACTTCCACCCTCACCAAGTATTAAATTTCTATTTCCTTTGATTTCAATATCTTTTAGCTTTCCATCTATCTTATTGCCATTTCCTTTTATCTTAATTTTATCATCCTTAATAATATGGTCTTGGTGAATAAGGTGGTCGTGATGGAATTGGTGAATAATATCAATAATTACATCATCTTGGTCATCAAAATCATCGTGAGGGTTACCGGTAACATTTCCATCATCATCAATATCATCTTGTGTAATCACATCAGTATCTTCATCCGGCGGGTCTGTCGGGTCGCCATTCGGTAATGAGTTGTAACATTTACCACTACCTCCGGGTGGGTACCAATACAAATCAAAACCGGTACAGCAATCTTGACCAATAGTTGCCGGTGCGCCGGTTGTTAAGGTAACAAAACTTGCTTCACCGGTGTTTGAGTCAAAGCCGGTTAAATCAAAATCACACTCAATCACTTCCCCCTCCGGGTCTTCATCAACTATAACACTATCACCGATAACAACAATCGGTACGCTAATTGAATCAAACGTGGCTAACAACTCAACTTTACATAATCCGGTGCTTGACACCGGGTAGCCTTTTATTGAATTGACTTTATAGTTTTGAGAATTTACTGTGATAATATTTTTAAAACTGAAATCAGATATATCTTTTGGTGTCAACCTCATATGGCAACTCAACATCCGGCTATTTACGTTGAAATTATCTAATAAATAGTTTCTCCAATATTTAACTGCTAACCCTTTAAAAGCTAAAGCATCCCAATCTTGAGGTGCTATTGTTACACCCGGATGCCAATTAATTGAATACACATTTTGTGCCGCTGTTTCATCAAAACCTTTTTCAGAATATTCACTGAAAAATGGCACAACATTTTTTCCGTTGACATCGCCTTGAAACATAAAATATCTATTGTTTGGCAACGTATGTGTTCCGTGGTAAAATGATAAACACATTCCACCGGCATTTTTAAATGTGTTTTCAACTACGCTAAATCTTGGGCAAGAGTAAAAACCTAAATTATCACTCATTCCATTTAGTGGGTAATTGATAGTTGGACTGAATATAGTTTGAAATATTGTATCATTTTCGGCAAATTGATTTTGAACACCCGGTTGTATGTAGCTACCGTAATTAAATGCGTTGGCTGTTGACGTACTGCTATTCATTATTGTATCACTTACATAATTGCCATCAGTGGTGTCGCCGAACACAACTTTTTTACCACAATATTTTGTAGGGGGTATTATTTGAACATCCTTATTAAAATCTATTTTATCAGACCAATCAACTGTATCACCTGAATCGACATAATCATTATACGTTTCAATTAATAGGTTTCTTGCATCATTTGGGTTTGGTGAAATTACTAAATTGAATTTGGTCATAATAGCCCTCACCCAATCCTCAACTTTCAAATCACCAAAGAAATTTGGAATCACAACTTGGTTTCCTAAAATAGCAGTGAAATTGTTTGATGTATCAACAGTGATTTTGAAATCAGCTATTGTAATAGTTTGTGCATCTCTTTCGTCACTATTCCACCAACCAAATATTACCTCATCACCTATGTTACAAAACATTGATGCCGTGAAATTTGCCGCACCGGAAGTATGTTGAACTCCGGGCTGAGTCCAACCATAATTTGCCGAAAATGGATATGTGCTAAAATTAGGGTTTCGCCAAGCTTTAAAACCATCAGCACCATTACTCGATGGCGATGGGATTGTTAAATTCGCAGCTAACGTAAAGATAAAATCACCACTGCGTTGAGCAGTAAATTTTGAATAGGTAGTTGTTCCCGATGTAACTTGACTCCACGCACCACTTACATCTGTTACTTCGGTTGGTGCTTGTAATAGTTGATTATATTGCCCACTGTAATAAGTAATTTGTTGATTCGTAGAGTTTGTCGCAATAACCTTATAAAATTGAGGCGGAATATCAACAGAATTTGGTGCTTCTCTTGACCAATTTAAATCACAATAAATTTTATTAAAAAAAGCCGAATCAAGAAACGTAGAAGTGTAAGTGTAATTACTATATTCTAATATCTTTTGGAATATATGTTTTACCTTAACTTGTGGCCTTAATTTTGTGGGGTTTATAGTTTCACCGGGAAACTGATTGTTGAACGCCCAAGGGGGAGTCCATTGTTTAAAATAATTATCATACCCGGTAGCCGCATCATTTGACGCAAACCCTTGCCCATAATCCCAAAGCGACCAAATTAGGTTTCCACTGTCAATACTATTTGTGTACCAAGAATTGTAAATATTTGAAGTTGTAAAATCGTGTTGTAATTCAATGAAATTTAATTGGCTCATATTTAAGCCTTTTAAACTATCCAAGAAATTTACTTCCGAACTAAACAAAATACACTCGTATTCATATTGGTTTCCGGCTCTTAAAAACACATTTGTAAGTTGAATGAAACCCCTAAAGACTTCAATAGTGTCTTGTAACAAATACGCCTCACGCCTTGCAAAAGGGTTATATGAACCACTACCACCCAAATAAGAACCGACCATAAAATAATGTCCGAAATATTTTTCATTTGCCACCGATGACGGCAACCTAAAATTGTAAGTAAAAGAACCTTTCGCTTTTAAATCTTTAATGTCCTTAAAATTAAAATCAGCAGTAACCGGTGAACCCTTTAAAATATCTAATGGATATTCGTTTGCGTCTTTATCTAAAGCAATTAATTGTACAGCCATCTTAGAAAATTATATCGTTGTATTTAGGTACCGAGTATTCAAATGTTAACGCGTATTCTGTTTGCTCGTGTTTATGCGAAACATCAACCGCCTCTATACTTTTGTTTGTTAAAATAACCGCTAAAGCAGTTCCGTCAGTATTGATGTAGTTAATCTTAGGGGCTAAAAACATTTCTTTTATTTTGGAAATTTGAACGCTACTAAGATAACCGGTGTTCACGGTGAATGAAGCATTACTATCAGAAGCCTTTATAATTCTACTTTCGTGAGCTACACCCGGAATATATGATGATTCTTGATATGCCGTCGGTGTAATGGTTGCATAAGATTTTGAATAATCAAATACTGATGTTTTTATTTCGGTGGTTTTTTTGCTTATTTTATCAACCCTTTTTTTATTAAAGGTAATGTATTCCCAAACCCCAAACGAATTGATGTAGGCAAATCTTTGGGCGTCATATTTATCGCACCTATCTACGATATTAAATCTATACACTTTTGATACTTGGGCGTTACTACTTGCCCTTACTAATATCGTGTAATAAGCCAAAGTTGGGAAATCAGATGGGGTGTTTAAACTCGCATCCAACTTGTTAAGGTTGGCCGGGAAGCATCCAAGTGTTAAAACCATTGAATCATCTGTAACACCACTCGCATCGTATTTACCCCCGTGGTCAGCGTCTTGTCCTAATAGTGTTTGACCTAATGATGTACCATCTGCTGAATGATATGTTATTGCAAAATCAAAAGGTTCAGCGGTTGCGTTCACGTCAGCGGTTCTATTCAATAATGATATTGTACCAAAATCTGACAAAGCCACGTCAAACTCTTTTGTAGTCGCGTTATGGTCTTTCGCATATAATGGTGATATAAATTCTTTTGTATTTCCGGTAAGTTTATATTTATCAAAAGTTTCTGCAAGTAATCCGGTGCTTGTTTGATAACCCCCAATTACATAATAATAATCTGTTTCCGGTGAGCCTTGTCTTGATGGAACTGCCGATGCGGTTGCCGCATAAAAGTCCCACAATTTTACTTGTATTCTTTTTACTGATTCACCACCGGTTGATAGATAAGCATCCCTATCAGTACTGTCGTGTATTATGTGAGGCATTGAGTGAATGTTCTGCTGAAATGTGTTACTTGTTAAAGTTACATCAGCGTCGGGTACTGTTTTTACTTGCTGAACCGAAATAGGCTCAACAACACTTTGTAAAATCTTTCCAACATTTATTAAACCATACCCGTTTGCGTTTGGCCTAAATGTATAGGCATAAGTTTTACTATCGTATATCAACTCTAAATAAAATCTGTATTTAAAGTTTGATGCGATAGCATTTGATGTACACGTGATAACTCTTTTGCTTCCGCTTTTAACAAAAGAACCCGCGTTGAAATTTGGGTTTTGTATTGCCATCTTATTTAATTTCTATTGCTGTTCTTATATCTTTTAATATACCATCTTTTAAAGCTATTGCAAATCTTCTTTTTGTTTCGTCAATAGCATCAGCCATAAAACTTCTTGCACCCAAACCTTTCTCCGCTATGCTTTTACCAATCATATACGATGCACTTCTTATGTTTGAATCTGTCATTGGAATAAATTTCCCATCCTTGTCCCTTAGTTTTATTTTCTTTGTTCTTATCCACCCCTCAACAACTCCACCCGGTAAATTCTTACTTTTGTATTTGGCTTTAGTCATCCCGGTGGGATATTTCTTTACAGATGGTTTTGTGCTTAACCTACCTTGAACCCCTTTTTCCATAAAATAGCCATAATCTGTACTTGACTCAAATTTTATGTTAACAGTATTCTTCCCTTTTATAAGCTTATGATACAAGCTGTTTCTTAGTTTTCCGGTGTTATCTGTTTGAACCCACTTTCCGTCAACTTTCTTTTTTATCTTTAGGTTTCTTTTGGCACGTTTTATTACTTCCTTACCATATAAATCAAGTGCTTTCGCTGTGTTATTTAAGTTGAAATTAGACATTATCTATATTTTAACCAATCAACCACATTAATAAATTCATCAATATGGTCTGCCATTCCTTGAATTTTATGTGCAACAACTTCTTGTAAATCGTATAGGCAAGTATCTGTATTTCCATCTCCACCATTACCTATGAGAAATATTTTTAATTCCGCAGTTGCTATTGTTTGAGTAAGTAAAACTCTACCATCTAAAATTAATTTAACTACACTACTAACATCATCACCACCCACTTGTAAGCCAAAGGTTAAAGATTCCTCTCTTATATATTCACCACTACCATCGGTAATATCTTCACCAATTGATATAGATGATTCATCCGCATTTGATAAACATATTCTATTTCTTATTGCAGTTGTGCTACTTGTTGGGCTTCCGATAAATACTTTTATTCCCTCTGTTGTATCTAAATTAAAAATTGAAAATAAAGCAGTATTTTTTGCATCTTGTGATTTGATGTTTTTAACCTTTACTGCAAAATGATAATACCTTTCTGTTGTTGTGTTTATTGACGCAAGTAAATAATATTGCCCACCTACTCCACTAAATCTAAACGCTTGATTTTCTTCATTGTATTGTATGCCGGTTGTTTGGGCTGAATGGTTTGATGTTAGGTTTAAAGCCGATAACCAATTACTATGCTTTATATCACCAATCGTATGTATCTTAGTGCCTACATAGGTTAGGTTACTTTGAACCCAATCGTTTGCACTCCACCAATAAAAACTATCAAATATATCAGTTTCAAATGGTTTAATCCATTTACGCCCTTCCCATTGTTCTATTAGGTTGGTGGATAATGGATATGGAATAGTACATCTTGTGGCCTCGTTAACACCGGTTACTGACATTGATGTACTCCACCCGTACACGCTGTTTTTAAAATCTTCTTGTATTGGTGTACAAGATAATTCTTCGCTACCGCTTAATAAAATAAGTTTCGGGACTACTAACCGGCCATCAAAAAATTCTGCCCGTAAATCTTGTAGAATCATAAGTGTTTCTGACAAGGCTGTAATCCTTTGTTTATCATCTTGGTTATTCGCACCGGTTAATACATACACATCCATATTGTAAATGATTGTTTGGTGTTGTATATCTGTTCCGGTAATATCCAAATGAAGTAGCGGGTATTGGTTTATTTTATCTAAATCAATTTTATCCGCCGTACCCTCTGAAAAAGAATTTATTTGCAAGTGTTTATCTGCAAATTCTTTGAAGTAACTAATAATTCCGTTGTATGTAATCATTTCTTTTTTCTATTTTCTCTCGCCACCTCTTTCATCATTTGTAGCTTAATAAAACACAAACGAAAAGGTAATTCAGTAACTTGTTGAAACCTTAAAATATCTTCACTCGCTAAAGAATCTATAATTGAGAACCACCCGTACTGACCTCTTGCAGATGGCTCGTTAGATTCTTGTCTAAAAAGTGCTTGGAACTCGTCAAACACTTGCTTCCTAAACGATAAAAAAAAACCATCACGCCATTCACAACATCAATACTTACATCTTTAAATATCCTTGATTGCTGTATGTGTTTTGCGTTATATGGTTCAATATCATATTTGTTTCCTTTTTCTTCTGTTATTGGCCTATACAAAATTGCAAAAACATTGTGCATATTTTCTATCCCATCTTTGGTTTGTTCTTCTAAATCTACGAACTCACCTAAAGACATTTCATCAATGTTTGGGTGGAAACCATACTTGACACCTTTTATTTCTATCTTTTCGTATATTTCTTTATTGACCGGTACAGATATAATTTTAGATAATTTTTTATAAATTGTTTTTATATCGTTCAGTTTCAACCTACTAACTATATCAACCGGTACATTGCATAGAGTACTTATTGTGTTCAAAACTATTTCGTCTTCATCTTCTAACCCTGACACATTTTTATGATAATTTTGGTAAGTGGCCAAAGTTACATCAGACCAAGTTTCCGGTACAATTATTTCTATTTCTTTTTTCATTCTATAAATACAAAGGTTAATTTTTCACAAAGTTATTAAATTACTGCGTACTCACCATACGAACCATATACTTCAAACCACATCCGCATCATTAAGGCGTCAGCGAAATCGGGGGAACGCCCTAACTTAGTCTTCTGTATATCTTTCCCCTCAATAGCAAGTTTCTGTTGGTCTTTATCTATTTTGTCCCTTTTAATTATTTCTAATTCTTCTATTATGTTTTGTCTGTATTGTGTTTCTTCTATATATATTTTATTGGTGTTAACAAGCTCGGCAAGTTTGTAAAAACATTGTGTCTTTAAGTTTTGGTAGTTTTCCCCTTTTAAAGCTTTACTACCATTGGCAAAACCTTTACAACCACTTATACCATCAACAACACCACCCCCGACTCCATCTTGGTCAACTATTATTTTACTATTTGGTATAGAGTTTTGTTTAGATAATAATTTTATTTCATTCACTATTTCTGTGATTGTGTTTTTTGCGAATGTTATTATTTTCTCAACCCTTAACCCACTCCACAATACAATGACTGTTTTATCAGCACCCAAACGTGCCACATCGCAAGTAATAAACCTTGCCCCCGGTTGAACGAAATCGTTAGTGAAAAGGTTCATAACACTATCGTAATCAAATAATAAAGCGTTATCATCAATGTATTCCCAATTTCCAAACAACAACCTTTCTTTACTTATTTTGTCAAGCTTTTCTAATTGTTTTACATAATGTTTAGAAATAGCCTTATTATCTGTTACAAGCGATTTAACGAACTTTTTATGTTTCGGTAGGGTGTTTTGTAGTGATGGCTTGTAAAACTCTGTGTAAAGCCAATTTTTAGATGGATTACACGTCAATAGGGTTTTTGGTATAAGGTTGTAATCATCTAACTTGTATCTGATACGTGAATTTAAAATGTTTATTGCCTTTTGTGTTACTTCGGCGCACTCGTCAACAAAACAATCTGTAATTTCCAAACCACCTAAAGAAGTAAACAGCGGGTCTGATGGATAATAAAATAAATCTTTTAATAATATTTCAGACTCATTGTAAAACTTAATTGTACTATCACCGGCATTGAAAACAAAATCAACACCCGGAGTCAATCCGCAATAATTAATTGCCACTTCAAAGAAAGTATTTAGAGTTGTTTGTTTTAAGTTTTTTAATTTAGCCCTACCAATTACAGAACGTGTTCCCGGGTAGCGTAATCTTCTGCTTATTTGCCACAGACAACCGGTAAAAGTTTTAGAACCACCGGCTCCACCACCAAACAAAATTTCTGTCGTAGTGTTGTCTTCCAAATACTTAAAGCATTCTATCTGTTTTTTAAAAAGCTTAATCTTCGGGTTCTTCATCAAACGGCATTATATCAATTTTAATTCTATCATCCGAACTCACATTTATATCTGACCTTTCTATGTAGCCCCTTTTCTTCCCTTTTGTTTTAAGATAAAATATTGTTGCCGATGTGTTTCCATCTCCTATTTGTTCGTGGAGTTTTGACTCTGCGAAATCTAAAGCAATATTTTGTATATCGTTAACTGCTTCCGAAAATTCTTTGTCGTCTTTTAACCATTGATAATATTGGGTTCTTCCTATGCCAACTTTTTTACAAGCTGTCGTTACTATTCCTAAAGATTTTTCAAGTGCTTCAAGAATAGCTTTTTTATGCTGTTCGGTTTTGTTCATTTTATATTCCTTTAAAAGCTTTTAATCCATAGAAGATAAGGCTGTTTCTGTAACCGCCATCTTTCAATGGAACAATAGGTGTTACGCCGTGTACATTTCGCCAAGCCGGATATACAAGCATAGAATTATCAGCTTGTTCAAATGTGGCGTTATACTCCGGGACATTTAAACACCCGCCATCAGCATTACTTCTTTTTGTTAAAATAACATTTACAGAACCTTTTATGTTACCGGTGTCTTTATGGTATGGTGCTGATATATTATAGTTTGAAATACTACTCGTGAATAGGTTTCCAAACCGCCATTGCTTTTTCACATCATTGTATAATTCTGTTTGATTTGTATGTAAATGTGGTGTGAGTTGTTTTATTATTTTTTCTGACTCAACACAAGCCCCCCACATCGCTTTGATAAATGTTTTAGACCTTTTATCCCTATGTACTTGTGATATGTTTGGGTATGGCCTTTTAAATTGTGGTTTCGGCGGTATGCTTCCTAAAATAACAGACATTTGACTTGTTCCTAATGCTCTCGCTTGTGCGCGTGTCATACCCGGGTTGGCTTGTTGATGTTTTAAGACATCACTTCGGTCTAATGGTGTTTTATGTACGTTATCACTATTGAACTCTTTATTCGCTATTAGAAGTAACGCCTTTAGTTTTTTACTATATTTTTCTACATCCTTTATATAAAAGCCAATAATTTCACCATCAGATTCTAATAAGCAGTCTTCTGTTACGTTTGGTTTAAAGTATGGGCACTCTTTTCCAATTTTAACATTATTTTCAACCGGCGTGAGTTTTATGGTTTTCATACTATTTTGGTTTTAATAAGGTTTAAACAATCACCGGAATTTTTAACCACCTCATTCGGGGTGATGTTTTTAACTCTTGTCCGTATTGTTTTTAATTGCCTTTCTGTTTGGTTGCTTCCTCTTTTTATTCTACCGGCCTCACCATCGCCATCAATTTTAATTATGTATGGTTTTGCTTTTTCTATAAAATTTTTATTCATAAACCTATCGCCCTCAAAGACTGCTGATTTGTTTTTACGTTTTATATACATCAACATTTTATCCAAATCTTTCATTACTCCCATACTTAATTTATCGCTTCCCTCAAAAGTGCTTCCATCATATTTTCCTACGATTATGGTGTTATCGTTTTCGTGAAAACAATACAACCCTAATTTATACCTCTTTGTGTCTTTTAACATTTGTTTCATTACCCACGTTTTTCCGACACCACATTCGCCAATAATTAATGCTATCATAGTTTATCTCTTTCTGATTTTAAATATTCTAATATCATTGAACCAATATCAGCACCCCTTTCTCTAAAAAATTTTATCACCTCTGTTGCTTCATCGTATTGGTCTGACTCAAATTCTATTTGTATAGCCCTTTTCACATTACCCTCTTTGTCTTCCAACTCACCACCCAAATCAAAATCATCTAAAACACTATAATCAACTACATCATCCGGTTGCCAAACATCCAAACCCCAATCCGTAATCTGTTGGTTGTCCCAATCGTTAGCCAACTCGTCCCAATCCCACTCACCGAAACCTACATTGTCTTTAATTATAAATTCTTTCTTTTGTTTTTCAGTTAGGTTTTCAGCTATTTTAACCGGCACCTCTTTTATACCGGCTTCTAAACAAGCTTTATACCTCATATTACCACCAAGTATAGTAAGCTTTTCGTCAACCACTATTGGCCGTAACTCAAGCATTTCCGGGAACTCTTTTATAGACTTGACAAGTTTATCAAATTTACCCCCGCGTATAACTCTTGGGTTACTTTTGTTTGGCTTTAATTCTTTAATTTTCTTTTTCATTACTTTTCATATTCTGTTACTATTACTTTTAATCTATCTAAATTTTTCTTAACACAAGGTGCGCAATTATTACCGCCGGTGTTTAATTTTAATCCTAAATACTTTTCAGATAATCTTCTGACTTGTTGTTGTTGTACGTTTGTGATAGAAACATTTGTGGAATCTAATAATTGTTTTACTTCAAGGTATTCTTCGTGTGTAAGTTGTAAGCCTTTCCATTTATTTATTGGGCATTTAGCAAATTGTATTGCAGATTTAACATCCATAAAACAACCGCACAACTCGTATTCTTTTTTATTATACTTAACCTTACCACCAATGATAGGAGTGCCACAAGTACGCGTATTTGTTTTAAAAAACTTACAAGACTCACATATTTCAATTCGTTCCCTCGCTAAGTTTCTTGATGAAAATATATTCATAATTTTTCTTTGATTTTGTTTCTGATTTTTCTGACTGTGTTGTATATAGATATTTTTGGTATTCCGGTTTCTTTAGATAATTCTTCGTAAGTCATATCACTTTCGTAATACAATAAAAACAAGGTTCTTTCGTATTCATCAAATTTTGAAATAATATCTAAAACCTTTTGGTATTTAATTTTGTCGTATGATAAATCTGTCGTTACCTTTAGGTGTAAAACATATTCCATCTCGTGTGGTTGCATATTTATTGTGTTCTTTTTGTACTCAATATTTTTTTTATAAAATTGAGATTTTTTTGAAAGACACCTCACGGCAATAATTTTTTTCACATACGACTTAGAAGAACCGGCTGTTTCAACCCACAATAAATGATTAGAGTTTGATGTAATTAATTGCAAGAAAACGTCTTGAACAACATCCTCTGATAAATTTTTATCCTTTAAAAAACTATAAGCAAAACCAACGTATTCATCATAATCAATGTATAGAATTTCTGTTATTGTATAGGCTTTACTTTTCAAACTATCCTAAGTATTCGTCTATAATTTCAATGGCCTCATCTAAACCGGTGCATACTTCTGCTCGGTAGCCGGAATCATTTAAAATTGATAGAACTTTTTTCTGATTTGGGCTTGGGTAATTTCCTTTAACCTTTAATTCGATAGCAAGTCCGTGATACTTTCCGTTGGGTTTGTAAATAAATATATCCGGGAACCCTGATTTGTAACCGGTTTCTTTCATTCTTTTGGCCACAGATAAGTAAGTCCTCATCCCACCGGCTGAACCATTGTAAAAAACTTTGTTGTATTTTATATCAAGGTATCGACAAACAGCCCTCTGTAATTCATATTCCGGTTGCTTGTTCTTTGATTTTGTCCGAGTGAATTTTTTGTAACCACTCTTTATACTTTTTCTTATCACCATACTTAATATGACAGCTTCTACAAACTGCCATAAGATTTTCTATTTTATCTTTTTCTGTTCCACCCATACCCCTCGCTTCTATGTGGTGTATATCAACTGCCCTACAACCACAAACCTCACAAGGAATGAAATCGTCTGCAATATAGGAAAAAAATTTTAGATAAACTTTCGTGTGCTTTTTCAATGGTGTTACGCTATGTAGTGGTCATCAACAATTATCTTAAATTCCAAATGTTCCTTTCCGGGTTGGTTTTTGTATTCTTTAATTTTTTGTCTTGCCTCATCTAATGAATTAGTTTTTTCTAATTCTTCCCACCGCTCTAAAATTTCTTTAGTTCTGTAAAATATAATACAAGGTAATTTCATTTTAAATAATCTTTTAATCGTTGAACACTACTTCTTTCAGATAAAGCACTCCATTCTGAATTTTGTTGGGCTTTTTGGTTTTCCCTTTCTGTTACTATAAGACCGGTTCTTGTTATATCGTGTAGAGTTAAGTATTCTAATATCATACCGCCATCTACCCGGTCATATATTTTATGGTTCATTTTCGCTTGTTTTAGGGCATAACCTATATCGTAATAATTAAAGTGCCGAAATTGTTGTATGATGATGTTAGCTGTTTCTAATAGCTGTATTTTATCCATCTTTGTTTTACAATTATAAAAGTCTTGGAATTGTATAAGCATCAGCATAATTATATCAGTAGTCTTTTCTTGTTCCTTTTTGTGTAACTTATAAATTGAAACCGGCTTGGTGTCTAATATAAATGAAACCAAATTTTTATCATTCATTTTTAAAACATCCAACCGGAAATCTTCGCTTATTGGGTTACTGATATTTTGCAAGTATCTCTGATGCGATACTATTGCTATTTGATTTTGTTTTTCCATTTTTTAGGTTGTTTATAATGTTTGTAATATTAGAGTTGATTTGAGATAATTTAATTTGCTTTTGATAAAAGGGTTCAATATTTGCCCAATTATTTAAGATATACTTGAAAGCGTTTTCAATAGCCAAATCAGAATCATCACCTTTAGCCTTACAAACAACTTTTAAGTAATTGATTATTTGCTTTAGTGCCTTACCCTCTTGTCCGTTTATTTTACAAGGGGCATCAAATTCTTTTAAACAAAAGCCATCATAGATGGCAATCATATTTGTATATAGTATATTTTGTTTTTTAATTGGTTTTACATTTGGTATAGGTTGTTGTATATCAACATTTGCATTATTACTTTTTGACACTTCCATTGTTGGTTTTTTAATATTGCATTGTTCGATATGAACAAATGTTTGTTCATCTACAAAAGAATACCATTTTGTCCTATCGTATTTGGCCTTATTGTAATTACCGGTTAGTAAAATTTTTTGATTAACAAGTGATGCCAATATCCTTTTTATTTGGTTGTAATTCCAAAAAGGGAAAAGCGTTGTAAAAGAATCAACAGAGTTGTAAGTCCAAGTTCGGCCATCATTAAAGTTAAGTTCATTGGACTTGTTTTTCCTAATCCAATACTGAAAGTTCTTAATCATTATGGCCTGATTGACACCGTATTTTTCAGCTAACTCTATATCAAATGAGTATTCCATTTTTTGTTTTGTTTTGTTTGGTTTGGTTTGTTAAATATAAAAAAATTATTTTACATTACTTTAGCCGGTTTAAATTTCTAATAATTTCATCAACGCTAACTTTACAAGACTTGGCTATGATAGGTATGTATTTATAAAACAAATCACCCTCTTTACATATTTTGTCTATCGTTGGCCTTGTTACACTAAGTTTCCGCATAGCTTCTGCTTTGCTATCAAAATACAAGGCTATAATTCTTCCGTGTTTATGTGTAGGTATAAATATTTTCATAGTATTATTTTAAAAAAAAAGGGGGGGCGTAGCTGTGGGTTATGCCTTTGTCTTTTTATCCCTTAAAGCAATGGTTAAATTGCTACTTTTAGAACGTGTACTTTGTTCTCGCTACTCACCTTTTTTATGATTAACCTTGTAGTGATGTTTTAAGTTCTGACAACATCCTTAAAACGACATTTGATATTTCAAACTTGTTAAGGTTGTTCTCGTCATTATCTTTAATAATAAACAACTCAATATCAGTTATTTTTTTTCTTAATTTTTCTGTTTCCATAATTTAGAATGGTAAGTTATCTTCGGGGCTTGAAACGAACCCACTCTGTTCGGCCGCCGAAATTACGTCAAGTGAGTTTCCTTTGGTTTTGGTTTCTGTAAATTCTTTACTGAATTGTGGCTCTGTGTTACCATTAACAAATAGAACAAACCTTTCCGCCGTTTTAAGCACGTCAGCCTCTGTTGGTTTTAATTCCGGGTTGATAGCGTGGTAATCAACTGAAGCCTTTAACATACTCTGTCTAACAATCTTAATCTGTACATCATTAGATTTACCAAATGACATACCGGGACTTGAACCCGCTTGAGGCTTTACATAAACCGGCTTTACTTTTGGAAACTTACCACCGGTGTATTCGTATTCAGTTTCAGCACCTACCTCAAATTTGTTTTGGTCTTTATTCTTAGATGAGTACTCACCTACATCACCATTTTGAAATACGATTTCAAATTTAAACATTACTCCGTAGTTACCCTCCCAAGTTCCATTTGGGGTTACCGACATTACTTTACTTTTCTTGATTTCCATTTTTGTTTGGTTTAGTTTAATATTCCTTTTGTAATATTTTTATTTGATTTTTGCAATTCTATTTCTTGTTCTACGTGGGCTTTTAATTCGTGCCAATTAATACCGGAAATATCAAGGGTATCACTAAAAAACATATGCACTTTCTCACCAAGAAATGCAGATACTTGTTCGTGGGTTTTTATCAAATTGTTTTTGTGAAATTCAAAGTCTTCTAATGTTTCAATTTCATCTCCGAAATGTAGTTGGAATAAATATGTATTTCTGTTAGTCCAACCATTGTATTTAGTATCACTCATTTTGTTTGGTTTTAAGATAATTTGTTAATATCAAAGTTTACTTTGTTGTTCCAATCGTTGTTTACTATTATATTAGCTTGACCGTTAGATATAAAGTTGATAATAACGCTTCTGTTGATTATTGAATAATCTAAATTTAAGTAGTTTGCTATTTTTTTCTGTAAGTTAACCCTGTATTGAGCTCCGTTTAAAACTACTTTGTTGATTTGTCTTTGTGAATTTGTCATTTTGTTTGGTTTTAATTAATAACTAATGATACACAAATATAAAAAATATTTTTTATATACCAACTATTTCATAGAATTTATTTCTTGTTTCACTATCTCTTTTTCTTTATGCCGAATAGCATAGGCTTTACCTCTAAGTTCCGGGTACAATTCTTGTAGTTTGGCTCGGCATCTTCTTATAGATTCTGAATTACTTAGCTTGGCTTCTGATATAACTTTTAACAACTCGTACCCGGTCATATTATGTAAGTCATACCTTTTTTCTTTTAACTCGTAAAACCAAACAGAAGCAAGTAATTTGTTGTCGTTATCTCTTAGGTGCGGTAACTTGGTCAACAATTCCTTAACCCTATCTTTAGACTTCGCTATTTTCATTTTCCAAATGGTTTTAAGTGTTGGCAAGTTTCTGTTTTATTATACCACCGGCTGTTCTTTGGGTTTGTGTTCATATCGTGTTCTGCAACCCTTTTACTTGCATCTTTATCAAATAACTCAATATCTAATTTACTACTATCACTCATTTTTTCGTGTAGCCAATCCGGTATTTCAAACCAAAAATATGGTATATCATCTTCCGGTTCTTCTTCCATCTTTACAAACTTTTTAGAAAGGAACATAATGTTTCCATCTCCAAATCTGCTATACTGAACAGCATAACATTTATCTGTATCTAATTTTTTTAGGTATTGCGTTCTATCGCATCTGATTAATTTCATAGCTTTGTTTTAATAAATGTTACTTCCGTTAAGTTTTCCACCGGATGTTCTTGGCTTTTCGTACACCTTAATCCGTGTATAAAATTGGGACGCATCTTTCCACCCGGTAACAAGTTCCCAAGCTGTTCTCGTTTCATATTTTACTTTCTTTTGGTTTTGCTTTTCCAACGACTTTTTTGTTTTCCTCATCCTCGTTTATTTTTGAATCAAAATTTACCACCCTATGTTCCCTGAACGCCACCCGTGTACCCCTTAATTTAGCCTCTTGGTATATGGCCGGTTTACACAAAGCAAGTAAACACTCTGAATGAAATTCAGCTATAACCTCAATAGAGCCTTTTTTATGAAAATATACTTTAATTACTGACATAACTTAGGCCTCCCTACCCATTCCCACTCTTTTATAGAATGTGTCTTAGGTGTTCTTATTCCTTTTTCCCACTCATCTTTGACGTGGTGAAAATATTTGTAATCTGCATCTAATTTAGCTTGTTGCATTTCTTCGTATAAATGTGGGTTACCACAATATATATTCTGAATAAGTTTTTCAAATAGTCTGCTCATTGTTTGATTATTTAATATTAAACATATCATACACTTCCATAGGGTTTACACCACTACCTTTTCCAAGGTATAGATTAAGTATATGGCATTCCTCTAAGGTTAACTCGGCTACATAATTTTTAGCCGATAAGAACTCGCATATAGCGGTATGTATTGATGGAAATTCCAACACATTAAGTTCTGATAATTTTTCTTCGGTAAGTTTTTCGTATAAATTCATTTGATAAATCATTTAAAGTTGGTTAGATTATTTAAAAGGATAACCCATACAGAAATTGACGTGGTTAGGGTTGACACCGGCTTGTTCAATCAAGCGACAAATTTTTAACATAATAGAATCACTACAACACTCAATGTAAATTTTACCATCAATAAACCTTGTTTCTCTGTGTCTAAAATTGTTAGTGATTAAGGCGTGTTGAATAAAAGCGTAATCTTTAGATGTGTAACTCATTTTGTTCGGAGATGAAATAGAAACCATTTTGTTTTTTTTAATTGTTGTTTGATAGAACAAATATAAAATAAAATTTCTATATGCAATGATGTAACGCTAATTTTCTTGAATGATTTTATACCCGCCCCACCTTGTAGCGTAATCGTATGAAAAAGGTTGTATTCGTTGTAGTTTATATAAGCACTCAAATTGGCTTCCTCTAAAGACCTCTTTTTCTTCGTGTAATAATAAGTATATCATTTGGCTATGGCTTTTGCTAAGTAGTTAAAAAAATGTAACACATCGCCATTCTTAAAATCAATTTTGACAAGCGTGTTTCTAATTTGTTTTTGTTGGTTTCTTGGGGCAATCAATATATGTTCAATGACAACCTCTAAAGGAATATAATTTACACCCCAATCTTTTCCCTCAACCTCAAACGTATAACACCGGTCAATTCCTTTTTCTTCTATTAGTTGGTTTAGATACTTTTTCATTTGTCTATTTGTTATAATTAAGATTGATTTGTTTTACTATTGCTTTACAGATTTTATTTATTTCTTTCATCCGTTTTATATGCTTGTCTGTAACGTTGTCCGGGTTCCCTTGTCGTATTAATATTATTTCGGAAACGTCTTTTCTAAAAAGGTTTGAACAAGTGTCATCTAATGTGGCGTTACAGTGCATTTCAAATTTGCAACTTAGACGAGTTAATTTTTGGTAGTTTTTAATTTTTTCCATTTTGTTGGTTTGGTTTAATTAATTATAAGCTAAAAAAAAAAGGGGCTAAAATTGGTTTCTATTGATTTGATTTCCATTTAGGTTAGGTTAGCATTTCAATTATTCTTTATTAACCCCTTTTGATAGAACAAATATAGAAAATTTATTTTATATACAATGATAAAAAAAAGAATTTCTTAGAAAAAATGCGTTAGCCTCGCAACTTGGCCTTGATTATAATGGTGTATAAACCCCTCTACTGCTGTTTGTGAAACGAAACCTTTTCTGTGATGCCAAGAGTCAGCTGATGATGGGCTTCTAAGGTATTCAACTGTGATGCCTATAAAATCTTTGGCATCACGCCATTTGTATTTTACTTTGTGGTGTAAATGATGTAAATACCAATACCGGTGTTTACTTTCCGCCCATTCTTTAGGCTTTTCTTGTGCCATAAGTAGGGGTAAATTATCCATCTTAGCCCCGTCCCCGTGTTCTAAGCCTATAAGATTATTCCCGTATTGATAATATTTGCGATGTGATACACCAACCTCAACCGAAACATCATTAGTATTTCTAAACCAAGATTTTAAAGCGTGAGCCAAATGAAACCCACTCATATAATCGTGGTTACTCATAGAATGAACACAATCAACCGGTGCTATCTCTCGTAGCATTTCAACACATTTAACGTATAATTGTAACGCGATTTCGTAATGTTCCCAAAACTTTCCGTCTGTATCTTGATGTGTTCCTTTTGTGGTTGTGTTATAAACTGAATCAACGTGTAAAATATCGTTCCCTATACAGAATAAAATTTTTTCAATGTAAAACCCTTTAGATTTAGAAATAATACCTCTAACACCCTCTAAAACTCTTTCAAACGCTATTTTATTGTTGTAACTATCCCCGGTTTCTTTTTTTTGGGCGTATTTCCCTATGTGTATATCGGCGGGGTTGATAACCAAAAGGTGATTACCTTTTTTTCGTTTTATTTTTGGATAGGTTGGTGCGTGTCCGGAAATGAATTTGTTAAGCCTTTTGAATAAATTGGTTTCATCTATTCCTTTGTCTTTTTTTGTTACAATGGAAAACCTTAATTCGCCATTGAAATTTTGCCAATGCTTAACCGATACAACATCTTTTTTATTTATACCCCTTTCTTTTAGGTGTATATCTAATGCCGTGTTATCATTTATATTATCAATGGAGTTGGCTCTATGTTCTTTGATTATATCAACCTCGTGAGGTTGTA
>Ga0181377_1000259_pt1 | contig 20640 bp, 11 predicted proteins | sample LowvirmetaG_9_FD_130160 | JGI IMG/M metagenome (GOLD analysis project Ga0181377, IMG submission 130160) | Marine viral communities from the Subarctic Pacific Ocean - Lowphox_13 viral metaG | ecosystem: Environmental > Aquatic > Marine > Oceanic | place: Subarctic Pacific Ocean | collected...
CCATCGACGTTGCAGTGATGATGGCTCTGCTGAAGATCGCACGGCTCAAGTCTAACAAGGACAACCCCGACAACTACATAGACACCTGTGGTTACATGGCGTGTGCGGGTGAGTTAGCACTAAGGAAAGTAGTAAAGAAGTGAACTTTGTTACGTTAGATTTTGAAACCTACTACGCGCAAGACTTCTCCTTGTCGAAGATAACGACAGAGGAATACATACGTGACCGTAGGTTTGAAGTGATTGGGTTGGGGCTGAAGCACGGCCCCAATCCGACCGAGTGGGCGCAAGGTGAGGATCAAGTAAGAGAACTTATCGCCTCTGTGGATTGGGGAAGCTCTGCGGTGCTGGCCCATAACATGATGTTTGATGGTGCTATATTAAGCTGGCGTTATGGCAAACGACCCCAACGCTTACTTGATACTTTGTGCATGGCTAGAGCGGCGCATGGGGTAGAGCATAGTGTCTCTCTCAAAGCTCTTACCGAGAGATACAAGCTAGGTGCTAAGGGCACTGAGGTTATCATGGCGAAGGGTAAACGGTTAGATGACTTTACCCCCGAGGAGATAAAGGCATACGCTGGTTACTGCATTAACGATGTGGACCTGACTTATGCGTTATTCCAAGAACTACTTAAAAGTTTTCCTAAGAAAGAACTACAACTGATAGACGCTACGCTCCGTATGTTTACTGAGCCTACGTTAGATTTAGACATGGGCCTACTGGAAATGCACTTAGAAGACGTGCGGGACCGTAAGTACAAACTCATGGTAGATGCTAACGTCAACGACAAGAAAGACTTAATGAGCAACCCTAAATTTGCTGACATGCTAACGTCTTTTGGTGTTGAACCCCCTGAGAAGGTAAGCCCCACCACAGGCAAGGAAACTTATGCTTTTGCCAAGTCCGACGAGAAGTTCAAGGCTCTGCAAGAACATGAAGACGTGCGGGTGCAAGCAGCGGTTGCAGCGCGACTTGGGGCAAAGAGTACGCTAGAAGAGACACGCACCCAGAGATTTATAGATATATCGAAGCGCGGCCTCTTACCCGTACCCGTAAGATACTATGCAGCGCATACAGGACGGTGGGGTGGTGATGATAAGATCAACCTACAAAACCTACCGAGCCGTGGGGCTAATGGTAAGAAGCTAAAGAAAAGCATAGTAGCCCCCGAGGGATATACCATAATTGATGCTGACAGTTCGCAGATTGAAGCAAGGGTTCTGGCATGGCTGGCGGGGCAAGATGACCTCACTAACGCATTTGCAGTGGGCGATGATGTTTATAAGCATATGGCGTCCAGCATATACGACAAACCCGTAGAAGAAGTGAGCAGCGGTGAGAGGTTTGTGGGTAAGACAACAATCCTAGGCGCGGGATACGGCATGGGCGCTGTTAAGTTTCAGTTGCAGTTAGCGGGTATGGGTAGAGACATAAGCCTAACGGAAGCCAAGCGGATCATAAAAGTATACCGTGATAAGAATGAAAGCATTACAGATTTGTGGGCCGATGCGGGTCTTATGCTGATAAGCATGTTTAATAACTCTGACCACAATTTCGGTAGGGCAGGGGTGTTGAATGTGTTACCCGAACAAAACGCTATAATGCTACCCTCTAAACTGTTAATGCGTTATGAGGACTTGGACTTTGAGCAGGGTGAGATGGGCGCAGAGTTTAGCTATAAGACTAGGCGTGGACGCACTCGTATATATGGTGGCAAGGTTGTTGAGAACGTATGCCAAGCCATTGCTAGATGTATAATTGGCGAACAGCTACTACAGATTTCTAAACGGTACAAAGTCGTGCTAACAGTACATGACAGTCTAGCCTGTTGCGTAGTAGACGAGGAAGTACCCGAAGCCCAAGAGTACATAGAAGAATGTATGCGTTGGACACCAGATTGGGCAGACGGTCTGCCCATAAACTGTGAGAGTGGCACAGGTAAATCATATGGAGATTGTGAATGACTAATGCCGCATGGTCGTACAGTAGGATTAAGTCTTTTGAACAGTGTCCTAAGAAGTTCTACCACCTAAAGGTTGCCAAGGATTACGAGGAACCCGAAACCTCTGCTATGGGGTATGGTACTGCGTTTCACCTAGCAGCAGAAGAGTTTATCCGTGATGGCAAGCCTGTCCCTGATGAGTTTAGCTACGCCACCGCAGCCTTAGATACCCTTAACGCTAAACAGGGTGAGAAGTTAACAGAACGTAGGCTCGGCCTTACGCGGGAGCTGGAGCCATGTGATTTCTTTGCCAAAGATGTTTGGTGGAGAGGTATCGTTGACCTACTTATACTGGACGGTGATCTGGCGTGGGTTGTGGATTACAAAACAAGCAAGTCTGCCAAATATGCTGACAAAGGCCAACTAGAACTAATGGCACTGGCGACCTTCAAGCACTTCCCTGATGTTAAGAGGATACGAGCAGGTCTTTTGTTTGTTATTAGCAAAGATTTGGTGAAGGCAACATACAGAATAGACGAACAGGCTGTTTTGTGGGATAAGTGGATGACAGACTACGCTCGTATGGAAAAAGCGTTTGAAGTGGACGTTTGGAACCCTAGGCCTAGCGGCTTATGTAAACGGCACTGCGTAGTCACGGAGTGTATTCACAACGGGAATAACTGACATGGCCTACAAGAACCCTAAGAAAGACCGCCCATACAAACGCGAGTATGAGTTGCAGAAAGCGAGGGGGGAAGGTCCAGCGCGCGCAGAACGGCAGAAGGCTCGTGCTAAAATGGATAAGAACGGCAAGGACGCCAACAAGAACGGTAAAGCCGACAAGCGTGAGGGTAAAGATGTTTCTCACAAGAAGGCTTTAAGTAAGGGCGGTAAGAATAAAGATGGCGTTTCGGTGCAAAGCCGCAAGAAAAACAGGGCTGCTGGTGGCGCGTTAAGCAAGGGGCCAAGAAGAGCCGCTAGACGCGCTACAAGACGTAATAAAAGAAGTTAGGCTTGGGCCTAACTATAGGAGAATACCATGAAGATTATCGACGGTAAGGCGTTGTTGATGCGGTTACGCAACCCTAAAAAAGTGACCGAAATAATACCAAAAAGTAAAGAGATAAAGGACAACAATGTGTTGGTGCATTGGGGTGTGGGGGAAGCTCAGACCTTGCAGGGGATGGATATTAAAGCCCCTTCTCCGATTGAGGGTCAATATACATGGACGGGCAAATACACGCCGTTTGCACACCAGAAAAAGACTGCCGCCTTCTTGACCTTACACAAGCGCGCCTTCTGCTTTAATGAGCAAGGTACGGGAAAAACAGGTAGTGCTATATGGGCGGCTGACTATTTGTTAGGCCTAGGCCTAATTAAGCGTGTCTTAGTTATCTGCCCCTTATCTATCATGGACAGCGCATGGCGAGAGGACTTATTTAGCTTTGCTTCTCACCGCACAGTAGACGTGGCACATGGCGTACCCGAAAAACGTAGAGAAATCATACGGGGTGACGCAGAGTTCGTCATAATAAACTATGACGGTGTTAAGATAGTAGCTGATGAGATAGCCAAGGGGGGTTTTGACCTCATCGTGGTTGATGAGGCTACGCACTATAAGAACGCTCGGACTACGCGATGGAAGACACTACGAAATATAATGACAGATGATACGTGGTTGTGGATGATGACAGGCACACCCGCCGCACAGTCTCCACTAGACGCATACGGGCTTGCGAAACTGGTAAATCCTACGGGCGTCCCTAGATTTTTCGGTTCGTTTCGTGACATGGTTATGTTTAGGAAAACCCATTTTAAATGGGAGACAAAAGAGAACGCTGTAAACGTAGTCCACAAAGCTCTGCAACCTGCGATACGGTTTACCAAAGAAGAGTGTCTAGACTTACCGCCAATGGTATATGTCAAACGTGCTGTTGAGATGACACGACAACAAAAACATTACTACAAGACTTTGAAGAACAAGCTGGTCATGCAGGTAGCAGGGGAGGAAGTTACTGCCATAAACGCAGCGGTGGGTATGAACAAGCTACTGCAAATTGCAGGAGGGGCTATCTATACTGACGGTGGTGACACTGTGGCCTTTGATATTAAGCACAGATACAATGTTTTGCGCGAGGTCATAGACGAAGCCAACAAAAAAGTCTTGGTGTTCGTACCCTTTAAACACACGATAGATGTTTTGGTAGATAAGCTACGGGCAGATGGTATCACGGCAGACATAATCCGTGGTAACGTATCAGCGGTACGGCGCACAGAGTTGTTTAAACAATTTCAGACCACGCCCGACCCTAAAGTTTTGGTTATCCAACCACAATCCGCCGCTCACGGAGTTACGTTAACAGCAGCCGACACAGTTGTGTGGTGGGGGCCAACCTCTTCTTTAGAAACATACGCACAGGCTAACGCTCGGGTGCATAGAACAGGGCAAGACCACAAATGCACGGTTGTGCAGTTGCAAGGCTCTGCTGTGGAAAAGCATGTTTATAGACTTCTGGACGCTAGAATAGACGTTCATTCAGAAATTATAAATCTTTATAAAAATATACTTGACTAGACCATCAAACTAAAATAGATGTAAAGTCTCGACGTATTAGGAGAATACTTATGTTAGAGAAAGATGTATCAGTGGATACACTTACGCGCACGTATATAAAGATAAGAGAAAAACGTGCAGAATTATCGTCTGAGTTTAAAAAGTCAGATGACGCCCTACAGATGCAGTTAGAGAAAGTGAAGACTACACTTCTTAACTACTGCAAAGAACAGGGCGTAGAGAGTGTTCGCACCTCTGAAGGTATATTTTATAGGTCAGTAAAGACGCGATACTGGACTAGCGATTGGGAAGCCATGCACGACTTTGTTAAGACGCATGATGCTTTAGAGTTGTTAGAGAAACGTATCAGCCAATCTGCCCTGCAAGAGTTTTTAGAGGATAACCCTGATCTTCCGCAGCCAGAAGGTCTTAAAGCTAAATCTGAATACACATTGTCAGTGAGGAAAAAATGACAACACAATTTAGACCTATAGAAGACGTAGCTAAAAAGCTATCAGTCTCTACATCTACCGTCCGTGCGTGGACACGACAGGGACACATCCCCGACAACGCCTATATCAAGATCGGTCAGACGTACCGTTACTTGGTGGATGAGACAATCGCGGGGTTAATTAAACATAACGCTGAACCTGATGAGGTTGCCGTTACTGAACCCGCAGAAGATCAACAATAAGCCAGAATAGGAGAATACAAATGGCAGAACAGAACCCGATGTTTTATAACATCAATGGCGTGGTGGTTATGTACCCTCGCATGAACAAGACATATCGCTTTGACAACACAGAAAGAAAATCTGTGCCTTGCGGTGTGTTTGAAGATGGTGCGGCATACACCACATCATTCCTTATGACTAAGGCGCAAGCTAAAGAGTTGTACGAAGCTATGGCGCAAGCCTACACTATGAAACGGGAACCTAGCTGGCCCGAAAAGTTTGAAATGCCCTTCAAAAAACGTGAGGACGGAACTTACGAGGGCAAGGCACGTCTCAAGGGTGCGTATGGTGAAGATGCTACACGCAAACCAGCGCAGTATGACGCCAAGGGGGTTAAGCTAGACGATGACTTTATGCTTACGTCTGGAAGCACCGTGAATATTGCTATCGCTTTCGTACCCTACAATATGCGCGAGGCCTCTGTATCGCTACGTCTCCGTGCCGTGCAAGTCGTAGAACTCAAACCTATGGAAGAGCAAAATCCATTCGGTTCGGTTAGCGGTTACGACAGCAAGGCCAAACCACAGATTAGTGGGTTTGAGGTAGACGCACAAGAAAGCCCCTTCCCTGCTGCGGCTGAGGTTGAAGCAGAGGAAGCGCCAAAAAAGACAACCAAGAAAAAGGTTGCGCCCAAATCAAAAGAAGTTGACCCTGAGTTGTCCGAGATACTGGGCGCTTGGGAAGACTAACTTACTACTGCCACAACCAGACTGTAGGTAAGGCGTTTATGCGTCTGGTTGTGGCGTCTTTTGACGTTGGGGATATTGATGGACACCAAGACTTTTTTAGAGGCAGTGTTACCCCCAGAGGGTCCATACTGCATATTCGCTGCCCGTGCGTCTGATGAACGTAGGGTACAGAAGTTTTACACTACCTTAGACATTGTTGTGGATGCTGCTAACGGGTTTAACGGTGATGGGTTTGACGTATACTTTGCTCTGGCATCTTTAGTAGAAGCAAAGAACCGTAAAGTAGATAATGTAAGTCACCTTGGCTCTTTGTTTTTAGATTTAGACTGTGGCCCTATGAAAGAATACGCCACACAAGCCGAGGCGTTTACTTCGCTAAAGAATTTCTGCAAAACCTTGAAGCTGCCAAAACCACTAATCATAAACTCAGGTCGTGGGGTGCATGTATACTGGCCCTTGTCTGAACCTGTCGCGTTGGTAGAGTGGTTGCCTATAGCGGAACGGCTGAAGTTTATGTGCAAGAAGCATGGGTTAAAAGCTGACCCTGCGGTCACATCTGATGCTGCTAGGGTATTACGAGTAGTCAACACACATAACTACAAGACAGACCCACCGACATTAGTAGAACCGTTCCATGAGCAGGTTATTACTAAGGTGGGTTTCGATACCTTCTCAGAGTTGCTAGGGGGAGAATCCATACCTGCACCTAAGAAGTATACGCCACCGACTAATAACTCAGTCACAGACTTACTTCACCAGAACATGCAGAGTAACTTTAAGGATATTCTTGGCAAGACAATGGCAGGACGTGGCTGTGACCAGCTACGTAGCATTGTGCTTGAGCAAGAGACTACATCTGAGCCTATGTGGAGGGCAGGGTTATCTATAGCTAAGTTCTGCTCCGATGCTGACAAAGCCGCGCACCTTATATCTAGGAAACACGCAGGGTATACCGCGCTGGACACTGCAGAAAAACTGAACCTTATAAAAGGACCATACCTCTGTAGTACGTTTGACCAACACAATCCCAACGTATGTCCTAAATGCCCTAATTGGGGTAAGGTCAAGTCACCGATAACTTTAGGCAACAGGGTAAGGGAAGCGGATAAAGAAGAGACAGTAGAAGCACCTGCTGTTAACCTGCCCAACGCACCCAAGAACAAATACGTTATACCTACGTACCCACGCCCATATTTTCGGGGGGCAAGCGGTGGCGTATATTATAGGACTACAAACAATGACGGGGACATTGATGAGAAGTGCCTCTACCATAACGATCTTTATGTGGTGCGTAGGTTGCGCGATCCAGAGATGGGCGAGGCCATTGTCATGCGTCTGCACCTACCGAAAGACGGGGTACGGGAGTTTACTGTACCTTTAACGGCAGTTACGTCCCGCGACGAGTTTAGGAAATATATGTCTATGCAGGGTGTTGGAGTAGCCAAACCTGATGACCTTATGCAGTACACAATTACATGGGTAAATGAAATGCAAGCTACAAGCATGGCTGATGAAGCTCACACACAATTCGGATGGGCTGACGATGACGCTAATTCGTTCATATTAGGCAACCAACAGGTCTTTGCAGATCGGGTGGAGTTTAACCCTCCGTCCACAGGCACAGTATCTTTGTTCCCTGCCTTTGAACCCCGAGGCGATCTTGAGAGTTGGAAGAAAGAGGTTGTCGGGTTTTATGAGCGCGATGATCTAGAATTACACCAGTATGTTTTTGGTGTGGCCTTCGGCAGTCCATTGGTGCAATTCACACCTATAAACTGCGCTACAATGCACATTCACAGTAAGGACTCAGGTGTAGGCAAGACAACCACACTCAAGGCTGCGCTTACTTTATACGGCAACCCCGACGAGCTTATGCTGCAAGAGAGGGACACGTATAACATTAAGATGAACAGGGCCGAGCGGCTGCGTAGTGTTATGTTAGGTATGGACGAGATAACCAACACCCCCAGTAAACAGCTTAGTGATATAGCCTATCAATTTACGAGTGGTAAGCAGCGGGGGCGCATGACAAGCAGTGCGAATGTAGAGCGACATAGGGGTGGCTCATGGAAGTTACTAGCTGTTACCACAGGCAACACCAGCATTATTGAGCGTATATCCATAACCAAGGCTGCGCCCAAAGCAGAGGCTCAACGGATACTTGAAGTTAAGGTTGGTCGTAAGCTCTTTGACACAAAAGAAGAGACAGACGCGCTTGGTATGTCCCTAGAGAATAACTACGGCGTGGCAGCGATACCGTACTTGCAGTGGATCATGCGGAATAAAGAACAGGTCAAGCAGATGCTTGCTAAGACACAAGCGCGAGTTGACCAAGCTGCGGGACTTACCGCAGAAAACAGGTTTTGGTCTGTGCATGTAGCTTGCACGTTAACAGGATTGATAATCGCTAAGAAGATGGGGTTAATAGACTTTGACATAGAGAAGATTTATAAGTGGGCGTTGGGGATGGTTAAGAACAATAAGATAGCCGCTACCGACATGAACTCATCGGTGGAGGAGACACTGAACGACTACTTTAGTGAAAACTGGGGGAGTTTCTTGTGGATCAAAAGCACAGACGATTTACGGGGAAACACAGAACGTATCATCCCCGAGATCATGCCTAGGGGTCAGCTTGTGGGTAGGTATGAGACAGATGTTAAGAAAGCATACCTCATACCCAAACCACTAAAAGCATGGTGTGCCAAACAGCAGATAAACTACTCGTCTTTTATAGAGGACATAAATGTGAAGCTGGGCGGTTCTAAAAAGAAAATGCGCTTGAGTAAAGGTACTCACCTTAACTTACCACCCACACAGGTTATAGTTGTTGATTTTGCAGTGGAGGGGCAAGATGCAGAAGATACTGAAACTTCACCATTTGCATCCTGACGGGATAAAAATTGTGGTTCCGTGGGAGGATATAAAGGTTAGCATGTCCGTGTTTATCCCATGTGTGGACACTGAAAAGTGCGCTCACCAGATAAAGGAGATAGCCGCGAGGAACAAATGGGAGGTTAAAACTGCCACAGTTGTAGAAAAAGATAAATTAGGGGTACGTTTCTGGCGTATCCTGTGATACGGGAGGAATAATACATCTTTACTGCTGTATTCTCCTCTTACTAACCCCGCCCTTAGTGGCGGGGCTTTTTTATTTACCCACGTACTCTCCGCTCAAATTAAAGCCGTTGTTATACTCTTCGGCATTGTTAAGTAACATCTGCCGTATGGCCCCGCTAAGGACAACCCCATAGTGCATGGTTGCAGTTGTCTTAAAGTGCTGTTTGATAGACCGCAAAATAGTGTCAGGCGATATTACAACCTTCGGACTGTCTGGCCCATGACGCTCATTAAACTCTCGTATCTCTAACAGAGCATCCTCACGGCCTCGACCATCTCCTTTGGCAGTCGCCAGATAAAACTTTTTCAACAGCTTGGTACGCTTAGAAGTTATGGCCTTGTCTATGCCTTTTAGGTTCTGGTTTAGCTCTTGGTTAAAGGACAGGTTAGATGGGCTAAAACCAAACATTAGGCCCACAAGATTACCTGTGGATATATCATCTACTATAGGATCAAACCGCCGTGTTCGGGCTGTACCTTCACCACCTAACTCCTCAATATCAGAGTATCGTACTGCCTTCATCGGATTTCGTAGCGCAGAGGGGAGTATAGATTCTATACCCCGTTGGAACTCACCATTGGCAAGATCAGCCGCACCGCGCCGCCAGCTACTAAACACGCCCCATGCGGGACCACCAAGACCCTGCACAATGGTTTCTTCTGCTGAGTTGTCGGCGTTGAATTTGTTGTTCTGGATGATAAGCCCTGACAGCCCCATACGAGTTGATAGGTCAACGCCAAGCATCGCAGAGGGCAAACCTTTAAACCAAGTCTCTCCTAGGTATTTACGCGCTACTGTTTCTGCATCATCCTCTTCATCATCAAAGATCATGTCTGCTATAAGCACGTATGCGCCAAAGATGGGTGCGCCCCGCACACCTGTTAACAGGACAGACGAACCTAAAATACCTAGCATTTGCTTTGCCGCTATGGTGCGTTCTCGCTTGGACAGATCACTGTTGTATATCAGGTCTTTCGCTAACTTTAGCTGCATGTGCAGTAACGTAATGCCGTAGGTCTTAAACATCAGAGCCACGCGCCCTAGCCCCTGCTTGGATAGTGGCGGCGCAGTCGCAATCAACGCACTACCGCCCGTCCTAGCGGTTACATCAGACGCCTTACGCACGGCCTGTGCCATCATCCGCTCGTTAGACATACCTCGCTCATTCGCTTGAGGCTGTGTACGTAACCTCTTTAACTCAAGGTTATATGTAGCCAGCAGAGTAGCTTGGCGGTTGGCACGTTCTACGGTGTGGAACAGGGAGCCACCCCACACTGAGATGCTATCAGTAAGGCTACGCCCCACAGATGATCCCTCTACACCAAGACTATCATAAAACAAGGATCGGTTAAGACTGCCTAGGTCAGACATTTCCTTGACAAAGTAGGACAGGTCTTGCAGTTCCGCTTTCCGTGCATCACTCAGGCCTAGATCGCTACGGACTACATAATTATGTACTTCCCGCTCTACGCCTGTCTCTTCATCTTTTATGACTTGTGTCTTTAGCTCAAAGTAGTTGTCTAGTGAGGGTAACGCACGAACTCTACGGTATGCCCCCTCTTCATCATTACCGACGAGCATCTTCTGATTGTGTGAAAAGCCACTCTTTGTGAACATAGCAAGCGCATCATATAATGCAGTAGCACTCTCTGCTGCGCCGTACTCTCCCGCTAAGTATGGTGCTACCACGATAGGCACAGATGAGAGGTTGACCAAAGCAGACGATACGTTACCCATAAGTGTCCAAGCAAACGCTGTTTTGTTTACTGCTCGCGCTAGTGCATCGTTAGGGGGGTTTATCGCGTAGTCTGCGCCCGACTTTAACGCATCCATAATATCTTTATTTAGGCCACTCGCGTCCATGTTCTCACGAGTATACACCTCGGCTTGCGCTGCTCGGATACTCCTAGATGCTTTCATATCCTCTATCTGCGAGCCAAGGCTGTAAGCACGTAGTGAAAACGCCTCAAGAGGGTCTACTATAAAGCCCGGTACTGACTTACGCTTCTGAAAGGCCTTTGCAAAAGATGTTTCTGGCATAGCATCTATCGCTAGTTCCATGATAGCGGTCTTAGCTTCCTCGCTGACACCGACTTCATCTAGTGCGTTTAGGACTTCCTTAACAAACGCGTTCTCTGGCGCACCCCCAAAGGTGGCGTTGTCCAAACTCTCAAAGGGCGTAATGTCAGAAATAATAAAGTCGGACGTGTCCATGTTGCCAGATGCTAGGTCTTGCATGAACTGCTGTCTCGCCAACTCAGTTTCAAAAAACAGGACGGGGCTTTCTGTGGTGTTACCGTAATACTGTATCCCGTTTATCTGTGGTAATTTACCCTCTTCTCTCACAGCGTCAGGGTTGGGTGAGGCTGTAAAGGTTAGTTTAAACTCACCCTTACGTGCTAACGGTAAGAACGACACTAAGCGACCTTTACCAAACAGTTTGCCAAACACATCGTTCTTTAGTCGTGCGGCGGCAGCGGGGTCGCTTATGTTATCATCTATCTTGGCGTAGATAATGTCTTTTATCTGATCGTAGAGCCTAGAGTATACACCTAGTAACTGTTTACGTGCAGCGCGTTCTCGGGCGTCTAGCTTATCGTATTGTTTGCTAAGTCTCTTCCACGCATCAAACTTATCTTGGCCTGATATATCCATACCAATAGGATCGGGGCTACTTAGGTATTCTTTCTCAGCCTGTTTCTCTGTCAAGGTAGGGTCTACGCTGTAGATGTTGGATTCGTTCAAAAGGTCTGTCCAGAGCCTATAGCGGTCCTCAGACATATCTTTTCTAAACTCTACCAGTACGGAGTTAACAGCATCTAGCTCACCCAACATACGGGAGATGGCACCGTTTTTATTTGAGATGGCGTCCATCAGCTTACGCGCACCCTTTATCCCCGCATCCTCGGCAATCTCTACTAGACGTGCCATAGGCGTGACTTGGAAGAACGCTTTTCGTGCCATCCTAGGCATTGCACCTAGCGTTGCTACTGCACGGTGGGCAATAGCCTGTTCGTCTCTTGGAGCTAAGTCGTTAACGCGCCTCTGCACATTACCTACACCTGCCGCCATGCTACTTGCCATACCCGCAGTGGTGAACGGCATAACAAAAGCGTCACGCTCGTTTGGTGCGGCTGACAATAGGTCAAGCACCAAGGCGTCAAGGTCTTTCACCATGTTGTCTTTTTTGGCTTTTGCTTTTGTTGGTATCACGCGCCCAGAGGTTAGAGCCGCTTTTATAGCTTCTATAACTCGTTCATAAATTGGTCGTTGGTCTGGCGCGGTTGGAGATTGGATCGCTTGCTGTAGTTGCTTACGGAACTCTGCGTTAGCTATGAACTCGGCTATGAACTCATCTGTATTTGAAGTGTCGAACTCGCTATTAACAAACTCGCTTACACCCTTCATGGCAGTTACAACTTTGTTTATTGCCTTCTTTAGTTCACTCTTCCCACCCAACTTATGAGACAGGAACGCATGAGCGGCCTCGTGCATTATGACGTGTTCGTTTAGACCAGTTTCTTCATCTAGGTAGATAGTATTTGTCTTAGGGTCAAAAGCACCTGCTCGTTTTGTTGAGTTTCTAGCTACAGAAACGACAAGGCTACCATCATCTTTAGTTCTAAGTCGCAGGTTAGGTATGACTATGACCTTAGTTACAGGTTTGCCGCTCTCAGTTCTTGCTCGCAATACCCTAGCCATTTGAGTTGCAGCTTTTGCTACTAGGCTGTTAACCTCTGCACTCGCTGCAATGTTGTCTAAGACACTAGCGAAGTCACCCTCTGCAAAGTCACGCTTCCTATTCCCAAGGTTCACACCTTGCCGTTCTTTTAAGGAAGCAATTATACCTCCTATAGTATCGTAAGGCAGTTCCTCTCGCATTAACGTCTCAGGAGCAAGACCTGCTTCTGCTTCTGCAAACTCTGCTGTATTTGCTACCTCTGTAGCGTTTCTGGATATATCAACAGCGTTTTCATAAATCTCCTTTGCCTCGTCACTAACAACTGTGTCCTTATCCAGAGCTAGTATCTCAACACGAACACCCTCTGGCAGTGCCTTAAAATCATCACTCTTACGACTTAGCCTTAGCCGTGCGCCTAGCATGGTTGGAGCTAACGCACTAAGAGTGGGGTACACAGTGGGGTCCAACTTCAGGCCCCCAAATTGCAGTGCATACCCTGTCTGCTTTTGTGCGTCTGACATGGTTTCTGGTAAGTCACCACCACGCCATCTGTTTAGCTTTTCACGTAATTGCTTTGCGTCTGCCTCTAAATCACCACTGTCAAAGTCGGAAGGGGATAATTCTAAAGGGTCTTTCAGCGATACATCCGACGAAGCGCCGCGCCCCCCTATAATGCTGTCTAGCTCACCCTGCTCAAGCACAGTGATTGTACCCTGCTGCGCTTTATCTTCTAACTCTCTTCGACGCGCGCGCACTGCATCTTGTGCTACCCTAATGGCTTCATTGTTTTCTTCATCTTGTTTTCTAAGGGCTTTAAGACGATTAAATTGGTCTTTGTTTAGACCCTCATTGGGCTTACCTTCTACTCTAAGACCTTCAAGAAACTCGCGCTCTTGTGCATTAACAGCTACCTGTGCGTCTATGCGATCTTGCACGGCGGCTAACGAGTCTTGTGGGCTTGCGTTGGGGTCAATATACCCACTATCTGCTGCGGCAGCGTCTTTATCTGCGCGTTCCGTAGCAGCATTATCTTTCTGTTGTTGCTTAGAAGTTCTAGTACCTAACGCCCCAGAACCCTGCGCTTTTGCGTTAAGCTCTTCTGTTATCTTTTTATCAAGATGCTTTATAGTCTTAGGGTCAAGGTTATTACGCACCCACGTTTCAGCAAGTTTACCTTCTTGGACTAATACTGCATCATCTATTTCTTTGTTATCTGACGCAGCCTTGCGCCCCTGCGCTACATCTGCTGCAATCTCATCTAAAGCACCTGTAAGTATTCTATACTTTTGAAAATATTTTTTAGCTACGCGGCGGGTATTATAGTCAACAGTGTCATCTACGAATTTTTTGTTTGTAATTGCTTGACGTGTATCTGCATCAACAGCAGCATCAGCATCATCAAACAGATTTATTCTAGCCGCATATAAATCTGCCGCCTCTTGTTCAGTTAAGCCTCTAGGTCTTACAGGTCGTTCTAGCTTTGCTTCTAATAAGCTATCAACCACACGGTTTTTATCACCTGCAGTGGTAATGTCTTCAATGTCATTGTGGTATCTGTCATGAGCTTCTTTCCACGACATATTGCCGACCCGTGGTGTACCCTGACCATCTGCTCCTACAGCTAAGTAGTTTGCATGAAGTTTATCTATGCGGTCTTGAGCAAAAGATGGACCCCTACGCCTTTCAGCTATACGCGCTAGCTCTGCAGCTCTTTCTGCATTAACTTTTATTGGCGCTGCGTCTGGCTCCGCATCAACCGACGAAGCGTTGCGCCCCGCTACAATCTTATCTAATACAGATTTAATATTGCTCTGCACGAGGCTAGAATTATTATTGCCGTCAGGAGGAGTTACACCAACACTTGTGTTAATAAAATCTATTTGTGATCCTAAAAGACCAATCTTAGGTATACTTGCATTGCTCGCAATGTCACCAAACTCTTGATCTAATTCTTGCGCTGCTTTTTTTAGTTCTGCATTGTCATAGTAAGAATTTATTTGTTTAGCTGAACCTTTATTTATCCAGCCATCCTTAGAAATACCAAAGATAGGATACCACTTACCCTTTGCTACCCTATTTGCACCGCGACTAGCATCGTCTTTACCTGCTTGTCCTGAACTTAGATAGAAAGGAACTTTTACACCATTAACAGTTCGTATTGCTATTATACGTCCCGAGTAATTAAGAAAAGGTGACTTGCCTGCTATGTCTGAAACTTTTGCTGTTTCCGAATTATACTTTTTAGATTCATAAGGTATAACTTCTAGCCCTAATTTATCTATCCTAGCATCATCTACATCAGTCTCATACTTAGCAGGTGTCTCTGGCGTACCTTGTGTACTTACTGTAGCGGGTGTTCCTCCCTCTCCTTCAGAGCCTGACACAGGATTGCCGTCACTTGGTTCCACTGGCGCACCGTCAGATGGGTCAACTTCTGTGGCACTGGCACTATCAACATCGGGGGTAGCTGGTCCTGTTGCATCGCTTGGTACACCACTTCCAGCGCCTGCTCTATCTCCACTTGCAGCATCGGCATCTACTTCCTCCTCTGCGTCTAGCTCGGCTTCTTCTCTTTTAATCTTTAAAAAAGACTCAAGAGTTTGACCCGACTGAATATGTTCTTCTGCATCATCGAAATCAAACTTTAGTGCGTCTGGTGTAAGCACATACGCATATAATCTACGCATTTCATTAGCTATACTAAAACTTTCTGCAGGAATATCTTCTTTAGTTTTATTTTCAGTCGCGTTAGCCCGGTTAGCGCGATTCTCTTTTACTGGAGCGTCTAACTCTGGATCAGGTAGTTCGGCAGCGGCGGCTTCAGATTTCTCTTTTATAATTGCTTTACGTTTCTCAACAATTGCAGCGGTAGTATCTGCATCATAGCGTTCTGCTAACTCTGTATTTTTAAATAGGCCCGTAGCAGGATCAACAATCTCACCAAGTAGTCTAGTCCCGTCTTCACCCGCTAAGGCCTCATCCGCCATAACCGCAGCTTCTTCGGCTGTACCTGCCCTAAGATCGTTTTCTGCTTTTAAGACTTCTTGGTCTTGTGGTCCCGTCTGTGGTCCTTGTTGTCCCGTCTGTTCTAATTGCTCTATTTCGGGACGCTTACCAAATACACCGCGCCCCGTAGCAGATACACCACCACCAAGCAACGAGCCGCCTACAAGGGCGTTAAGAAGTTCGTTCTGACCATCTTCATCAAGTAGTGGCAAGCCTGCATACATGCGTTCTGCCGCCGATTGAAACGTCTCTGTACTGCCTTCTACGATTGCGCCTTTAGCACCGCCCTTTGCAATACGTGCTAAAAGTTTATCAGCTATATCTTGTTTAGATAGCCCAAGAGTAGCTAGTGCTTTAAGACCAAACCGTTCTGCAGCAGCTTGCACTGTACCTACAGCAAGAGCCGATACTACATTTACGTCAACATCTTCACCAACTTCAGCTTCGCGGCGGTTGATATTGCCCCCAGCAAACTCAGGAACTAGCCCCGCAACAGTACCATAAGCAAAGCCTGTACCAGCGCCAGCTACTGCTCCTGCAGGGCCACCCGTAACAAGCCCACCTATGCCACCAATACCTGCACCATATAGACCGCCCTGCAATGCAGACACACCAGAAGCAAGTGTACCTCCAGCTAAGTTTCCAAGATAGTTAAGTCCTGTTGATAGGCTATCTACGTCTTTAAAATCTGTAATGTCTCTATCGGCTGTTGACTGTTCTAATAACAACTCACCAGAACGTTGGCGACCCGCTTCTTCTAAATCAGAGCCATAGTCGTATAGCCCACCTAATCCAGATTGCTGCCCAATAGATTCTACAAGTTCACCGCGATCAGATGCACCGCCAGCACGTCCACGTCTATATGCACGACCTATGACAGTGCCGTCATCGTATCCTTCATACTCGCCATACTTTGTTTCGTAGTTTGTTTTAAATTCAGCTTCAAACTGACGTAAGTACTCTGATATTCGCCCGTACTCAGTATCGGTGGGAACATCTCCGCTAATCGTAAAAGAATAAGGTTTACCGCTATAAGGTCCAGCCGTATTGTACGTACCCATCTAAGGCTCCTACTAACCAAATATTCTATCTATAAAGCTAACATCATCGGACGCATCAGCCTGCACAACTTGAGGAGTTGAGTTAATTGTTACCCCAGTAAGCGCCCCTATCTGTCTATCTATATCAGCAAGAGCCGCATCTCGTGCCTCTTGTTCACCGGGGGTAAGATTAGTCGGGGCAAGTGGTCCTGTTAATTCAGCGCGTCTTGCTTCTAAGACAGCTAATATATCCTTAGCCTTTGCGCTGTTCCTACCAGCATTAGAAGCATTAGCAATAGCCATGCGCGCCTGTAGAGTACGCTCTGCCATATCAAAGTCGCCAAGTTTGCTAAGTATACCAATTTCTTGTTTATTATTTAAGGCCTGTTGCTGCCTATATCCCTGTAACGCACCCAAACCTGACTCGCCTACAGCACTAAGGAAGTTGGGGTTTTTGCTACCCATAAGCCGAAGTCCAGCATCGACTCCTACCAGCCATTTATCTCGTTCTTTATTATCATCCATACGATCTAGGATACTAGCAAGACGGTCTTGATACCCCCCTGCAGAACCACCCTTACTGCCAGCACTAGCACTAAGAGCTGCACTAACACCTGCACCGCTTGTGTTAGTCCCACTTGTGTTAGTCCCACTTGCACCTGCGCTTGCACCACCACTTGTGCTGCTTGCGGTAGGACGTAGTTTAGGTCTAGTACCCGCTGCGGTCAAACTAAGCGCACTGTCTGACTGCGGGTACACAGTACGGTCTAAACCATCATCTATAGGTGGAGAGTTAAAATTATCTAAGCTACTTGTAATGGTATTATCTGTAACTAATCCAGTGTCCATAATTTTGCTAGTACCTTCTGCTACTGGAGTAATAATATTATCTTCAACTACTGCTGCTGCTTCAGGACTAAAAATAGATAAAATAGTATTTCCAGCTATGGCTCCAGAATTAAGAGTTTTTCCAAGTGCGCCAGCAATAACTCCTAATGCAGTATCGACACCTTCCCCTGCAGTTATAGCTGCAGCTAAAGCATTACGTTGAATTGTATATGCTTTACGCTGTGTATCAGATAGGTCTGCTGTTTCTAAAAATTTATCCATATTAGCTAATGTTTCAGAAGGAGGTACTATTTTAATACTGGATAAGTAATCTGTAGCTTGATCTACTATGCCACGTTCACCCATGTCGTTAATCATAGGGGCAGTGCCAGCTTGCGACCTATCGTATTCCATTAGTGCTACTGGCCCAAGTTCTTTAGCTCGTGCCCGTTCATTGTTAAGTACAAAGGTAGACTTACCACTGCTGTTTTGTGCAGGTACAACTCCTCCTGATGTATCAAGGCTTGTCTTGTCTCCATAAGTTCCATAAGTGCCGGGACTTTCAAAGTGTTTTGTTGCTAACGCTGCTGCTTCAGTTCCCGCTTCTATCGCTTTTGCATCTTCAGTCTTTGCTGTTTCTTCACCATCAACAGGTATGTTTGATAACATCCATGCGTTAATATCATCATTATATACTAAGGGAAGTCCCTGTTTGGTCTTTACAACTGCGCTATCAACAGGAGTCGTGTTTACCACTGGCTCTTCTGTGCTAGTATTTATTTTTACAAGTGGTTCAACTTTAGGAATAGCGCCAGTGCGCTCATTTTTTATTTCTGTAGAATAAGGAGAACCAGAAAAACGCGCTTTATTACGGGCACTTGCTATACCTTCAAGTATACCAACTGTATCGTTTTCACGATCAGCAGGACCACGATCAAGGTTAAGTGCGTCTCTTTTTGCTTGTTTTGCTTGTACCGCGGCTAACCCTGCAGGTGTATATTCTGTGGGCGAACCTTCGGCAAACACTGAGCTATCAGCAGGCATAGCCATAATCTTGGCATTCATAGCACTTGTTTGCTCTGCCGCAGCCGCTGCATCAGCCTCTGCATTGGTAGGTATGCTAAGTGCAGTAGACAGTCTAGGAAGTTTGTTATCTTCAAAAAAAGTATTATCAGAAAATTGTTTTATTTTATTTGCAACATTTGCATAAAACATTCCTGAGTCAGTATTGCCCATAACACCTGCTTGATATGCAGATAATACATCTGCGCCAAGAGCCGTTGTTTCTAAAAGCCCTGCACCTAAAGTTCCAGCAGCAACATCAAGAACTTTACCAACACTTACGCCTAGAAGGTCAGCTACCTCTGCGGCAGTTCTACCTGCCCGAGCATAACTATTAATCCTAAGTCGTTGTTTCATGTCTTCGGGTAAATTTGCTTCGTTTTCAGCTTCAAGGCGTTCAAGACCACTTCGCTGATCTACGCTTGCGTTTTGTTTTATCTCTTCTAGGAGGTTCTGTCTTTCTGTTTTAGCTGCAATTCTAGCGGCTTCACTACGCTCTGCGTCTTTAACAGCCATGTCAACTTCACTATCATTACGCATGGTTGTGTATTGGTCCGCATACTTTCCAAAAGCAGTTATTTTATCCGCTAATTCTTTTTCAGACGTATTTAATGCTTCTCGTTTTGCTATCTTAGCTTTAACTCTAGCAATCTCAGCACGTTCTGCGGCTTCAACAACCGAGTCAACTTCACGTTCATTACGCATTTTTGTATATTGATTTGCGTACTTTGCAAACTCAGCAATGTCTGGAGTAGCTTTAGGTTCTACTGTGTCGGTTAATGCAGCAGTAGCGATTGCAGCATCAGCAGCTTTGTCATTCATTACACCACTAGAAAATGCTTCAGGAGACATTAAAGGTTTTCTAGCATCTATAGTAATAGGTTTTTCGGGAAGTCGTGGCGTGTATTTTGTAGTATCAAACGGAGTACCTGCAGCAATACCGGGTGACGATGGTGTTACAGGGGCAGTCTGAACACCTACAGTTTCATCAAGCATATCAGCATCACCAGCAGCACCAAGTGTAGCCAAGCCTTTGGGCTTAGGTATAGCAGATAAAGAGGTTTGGCTAAATTCACCAGTAGGTAAACCTAAAAGAGATGAGTCTGTACTGCCGCCTTGACCCCCTGTGGGAGATGAGTACATAGCGCCGCCAGCGGGAGGTAAGCCTGCAGATACAACATAATTTTCGGGTGTTGCATTTTCTGACTTAAATCTACCAGAATCTGTACCGTATAGATCGGAAGCAGACGGCACATACTTAGGCACACGCGCATCTGCTTCAGCAATATCAGATGATTCCTGCATAATTTCTTTAGCAGTGTCACTTTGCATGACTCTACCAGTATCTGTTTCTACAATTGTACCACCTAACTTACGAATAGCTTTGATTACAGCATCGTACTCGTCAAGATCAGAGATGCCTAACTCAAATGGTGGTGTGTTCATCCCTTCTGGGTATATAAATGTATATGTTTTTTCAGCAGGATCGCCGCCGTCCTGCATCTTTAAAACACCACCACTAGCCATAGTAGCTACAGGTGCAGCAGCGTTAGCGTTGCGAGCGACAGTATTTATACCTGTATTTTGATTTACGTTAGTCTTGGGAGCCATAGACTGCGCCATGCCACTAGCAACACCTTGAGGCATGCCTGCTACATTAGTCTGTGGTGTTGAAGCTGGAGCCGCACCTGTTAGTTGTGCAAGAACAGTAGGCTGACCTAGCCCTTGTTGTCGTGTTTGCTCATCACGCATTTCTTTGCGATTGTTTAGCTCAGAAGCAACAGCCCATTGTGGTACTGTAGGGTTAGCCCCTTGCATAAGAGCCATTAGCTGCTGATCTGGTGCGCTACGAAGTGCATTTTGTATTTCTAACAGGTTCTGCATAATTAACCCCCGTAGGCTTTATAGAGAGATAGTCCCGTAAGCCCTGCACCCGCTAGCTGTTGTAGCGTTCCCGGTTCTCGCACGGGGGTAGTAGACG
>Ga0181377_1000262_pt1 | contig 20591 bp, 37 predicted proteins | sample LowvirmetaG_9_FD_130160 | JGI IMG/M metagenome (GOLD analysis project Ga0181377, IMG submission 130160) | Marine viral communities from the Subarctic Pacific Ocean - Lowphox_13 viral metaG | ecosystem: Environmental > Aquatic > Marine > Oceanic | place: Subarctic Pacific Ocean | collected...
CAACACTCGAACCCCATCATAATTTCGTGTTTGTCCTTCGAGTCGAGCGCCCAGGTTGACGGCATCTCCGATAACGGAATAGTCAAATCTAGATTCTGATCCCATGTTTCCGACGATACATGTACCGGTGTTGATACCAATGCCAATATCAATCCTAGGTAAACCTTGTTCTTCAAGTTCTTGTATAAGTACATCTGCAGCCTCGCATATTTCTATAGATGTTTGCACAGCTTTAAAGGCATGGTCTTCGCATTCAAGCGGAGCATTCCAAAAAGCCATGATACAATCACCCATAAATTTATCTATGGTTCCACCGTTCTTTAAAACGATTTTTGTCATAGTATCTAAATAATTATTTATAAGAATTACTAACCCTTCTGGGTCGTCATTGTTTTTATAATGTTCTGATATTGGAGTAAAGCCACATATATCCATAAACATAAAGGTCATTTCTTTTCTTTCACCGCCAAGTTTAAGTAGTGATGGGTCCTTTTGTAATTGTTTAACTAAGTCAGGAGATACGTATGTACCAAATTGTTTCTTTACTTGTTGTCTTAATACGAACTGTTTGTAAAAATTATTAAAACTCGATGAGGTGAGTAAAAGTATATATATTATTAGAGTAGCTGATAAATCGAGGAGTATAGAAAATTCGTACCAGGCGTAATAAGAAGCAAAGCTTACAGCGAATGCAGAGCCGACGAAGGATACAGCACCGACCCATATCGGAAGATAGTATACTGATAGAACAATCAAAAGAGAACCAAACAGAATCATTGCAAGTTCAGCAAGATAAGTCCATTGAGGCCGTGATATAGGATTATCTGATATTATTGTTTGTAATGCATTTGCTTGAATCTCATGAGGATATAATAAACCAGCTGGCGTAGATACTTGAGGAACAATACCTTTCGCTGTTACTCCTACAATAACTGTCTTTCCTTTTAAATCTGGTAATGGTTGGCCATCATAATCAATTGATTCAAACTGTGTATTCCATTTTAACCATATACTTCCTCTCTCATCTGTTGGTATTATAAAAGGTCTTAATATAATAGATTCTATTCCTGATTCGTTTAATTTAACTGTATAAGATTTCTTTCCTTGCATTGCTCGTACTGTTTCTAAAGCAAATGATGGATATAAATCTCCGTTAACTTGAGACATTAATGGTATTCTTCTTGTAAGGTTATCAACTTCAGGAGCTCCATTTAATAATCCTGCTCCCCAAGCTTCTGATTCCAGTATATCGATATTAGTTATTAATCCATTATAACGATATGTTAAATCTAATACATCTCCTGAATAACCAAACGTTGCGTAACCAACATAAGGAGCCTTTGATGACCTACCATTACTATCTGCGTCTTGAGAAAGTATAACACCGTTATCTTTTATCCATGATGCAAATATTTCATCTCCACCAAACCTATCTTCCTCTGGAAACATTATAGTGAACCCTATCATACCAGCATTCGAGTTTCGTAAATCAGATATCACTGCTGCGTGATTCTGACGTGGCCAAGGGTATTGTCCATAAGCTTCGAGTGAAGACTCGGATATGTTAATCAACACTATATCGTTTGATTGCTCTACTGGTATTGATTGTATATATTGGTCAAATATACTGAGTCTAAATTGTTCTAATAACTGAGGGTCTGATATTCTTACTCCTAAAAGTGTAATACCAATTACTATAGTAGTCCATATTGAAGTTAAATATTTCATAAAGTGTAATACTATTATTGTTGTGTTACTGTCGTATTGCATCCACCAACTGTCATACAGTTAACAGATAAATTATATGTTTGGTTAGTCGTACTCATTTGTTTTAAAATTAAATCAGTTCCATAGAGACCATCAAGAGTTATATTTGCATTATGAGTAGCACCATTACCTTTTTGACGAATGAATACATCGTTATAGTCATTGTAAATTGTAAGACCTATATTTTTTGCACCGTTACTTTGTTGTTTTATTTTGACCTCATTATAATCTCCAGCTAAATGTAAATCAAAGTTATGACCGTCAAGCGCACCTGTCTGATTTGTTTGTTGAACTGCTAAATTATTATAATCACCATACATTGTAATACCTATGTCATGACCACCTGTTTCATAGCTATCACCATACCAATCTAAATTAGTTTCTGACTCAAGAACATCCCAAGCAACACCTTGAGCAAGTTTCATTTGATTACCAGTACCAGTTATTTCATCGAATACAATACTATTAGTGAGCACTGAAGTACCGGTATTATATTGAACTAAGTACATATTTAAACTTGATGATGATATAAATGAATTAGTATCAAACATACCAATTTCATTATCTTGGCCAATTTGTTCTATACCTAATTGAAATGTATCGCCAGTTTGTTCTATTGCAATAACATTATCCTCTGCTTTTGAATCAAATGCTACCATCATTAAGAACATAATAAGCGATACAGCTAATAATGGTGCCATGTTAATTAAAAAGTTTTTATCGTGTTTATCCATTATGATGAGTATACCTTTATTGTTTTTCTGCCATTTGTCCAAATTGATACAAGAGCTTTTCTTTTCTTTTTCATTAGTTTACCTGCCTTATGTAAATATTTATATCGTCTCCACCGTTCATTGTGATTGTTCCTTCATATCCATCAACTACAGTATTTAAATTAACAGCTGCTCCTGCTTCAAATGTAAGACTTATAACACCATTAATATCTCTATAGAATACAATACCTGCATCTTCTAAAAATATATTATATTGACTATCTTTATTCAGCCCAAGTTTAGCTCCTTCAAGTTTAAACGCTGCGGTTCCACCAGTCGCTCCTTGTTTATCTCCAAGTACAACAGTAGTTTTAATTAATTCTTCTACAACATCTAAAAGGTCAGGTAAAAACTCACCAGCTAAAAAATCAACATCAATCCTACCATTTCGAGCGTCATAATCAGGATCGTTAGCATAGTCATCAAAGTCTTTTTCTAATTCATTATATTCAAGAAAATCTATATCAAGTATTCCTTTGTCTTTATTCGAATCATCATTTACCTGTTCTTCTATTGCTTCTCTTACTTCTGTTGGTGGATTAACAATAAACATATTATCAATCATTGAGGGTGTAATACCTCCGATAGTAACAGGTTTAGTTGGCATTGTATTTAACGAAGATACCATTGTTGCTTGATAAGCTTGATTAAGTGTTATTACTCCAGCTTCGTTTGTAACTGTAATCTCTCCTGATGGATCGCCATTTACATCAGGGAGTAACATAATTAATGACCTTCCAAGTTCATCAATAGTTGTTGTAAAATCTGTACCACGAATACCTATCGTGGCTGTTGGTGTTTGTATATCTATATTCGCTTTGTTCACTAATCCTAGAGAACCTGAAGCAAATCTTGCTGTTCCCATAGTAAACTTCATTGACATTTTAGAGAGTGATGGGTCTGGGTCATAATATATTTCATCAATTAACACTTCACTATGTTCTTTGATATCTAATTGAGCATCATCTAAAAACTTTATCTTAAGTTTACCATTTGCTGTTTCAGCCACATCATTTAACTGAATATCAGGTTGTACCTCATCAGTTATTTTTATTTGTTCTTGTTGTCTTTTAATTTGCGTAGAACCGGACTGCTCTACAATAGAACCTATAGGGTCTGCCGAAACAAACCCCACAAGTATAAGATTAAGTATCGTTAGCTGAATCTTTTTGATTGATTTGAATTGTTGCATTTTCACTATCTACATCAAGTGTAATAATACCTTTACAAGTGTTAACACCTGTAGGACACGTACCAGAAATCTGGTTAATGTCTACATCAGCTCCGGAACCATCGAGAATAAAATTAATCTCATTATAGTATCCATCTTTTTGTAAAGTATTAATATTATTTGTGCTACCTGTAACATCAAAGTTCCATATAACATCATCAGTTTCTATGTCAACATCAAATACGTTTGAACTACCTAAAACTGTTAAATCAAAATTTAATCTTTCCGCGCTAAACGCTGCACCTTGGTCTAGGTCCATAGTATTAGAGTCACCAGTTATATCAACTAAATAGTTTGAACTATCAGCTGAACCAGTTTCTCCAATCATCCAATCCCAAACATTACTATCACCAGTCCACTCTAAAGTGTATGATGATGAGTCGGCTGTAACTTTACCGAAAAGTAAATTGTTATTACCTATTTGGTCGATATTGAAAGTTAACGATGACCCAGTAATTGGCATAGCGGCTGAACTACTTTCAAAGTTATTCAGTCCCATTTTGTTACCATATCCTACCTGGTCAATATACAAAGTAAGTGTATCACCTACTTGTGCAATATTAATTTCATTATCATCAGATGCTGCTGCGAAAGAATTTAAACTAAAAAATAAACTTAGGCCTAAAATATATTTTGTCATTTTACTTTTCCTTCTATTTTCCAAAATCCTCTATCATGACCTTGGTTGATTAATTCCAATACTCCGGCCTCAATGGCTGTTCGTACTGCGTATGTCACTGACTCATTTTTACCCACTCCGTCTTCATACTCTATCAATTGTGTACCTTCTTCGATAAATCGAAAAATATCGCCGCCACTACCGTAAGATAGGATAGTCTTCTTACTTTGGACGTTTAATAAAACTTCTCCAGTTAGAACAGATACTGCTCTAATTGAAACTGTTACAACATCTTTACGATATTGTCTGCTTATTCCTATACCTAAAGTTCTAGCGCCACGGCCGCCGGATAGGATGTTTGTATCATAACCAATTATACCACCTTCTATTATCATTCCAGCAAATAATAATGGTTGAATACCCTTTGCTTCTTCTTCACCTTTTGCTTTTGCTATATCTTGTCGTGCACTTCGTATAATTTGTCGTTCTCTTACTAGGTTATCTAATCCTTGTCTCTCTACAACTCTAAACCAACTTCCATTACCAGCACTCTTTAAAGCATCAATTAACATTTCAGTACTACCTTGAGTAACTGCTGTTGAAAAATCTGCAATACCTTCTCTTGCTTTTCTTTGTCCTGTTTTATCTGCAAATGCATATACCGCAACTACAGGTTTAGATTCAGCTGGTGGTAATTGTAATAACTTTATAAATGATGGTAACTTAACAACTTCTGGTTCATCGACACATATAAATGGCATTGCTCTTTCAAATGTTCTACCTGAAGCTTTTGCATAATTCCATAGGTCATGGTTATACTCTTCTCCCCATGTATCTTTATTACAATCCTGTGGATTTTCTGAGTATCTTGGTACAGCTGCACAGCTAGAAAGTAGTGCTATTACAAGACTAACCGCCGTCAGTTGACGTACCATAATCGCTCCCAAAGTTACCAGTACCTATTGGTATCTCAATAATTGTTTCAGTACCATTTGCATCAATTATAGACATTTTAATATATTCTGAACCATCTTCATTGGTTATCACTTCATATGTAACAACCGATCCTTCTAATGTAAATGAACCGAATCTTACTGCACCATCATTTTGAAACATACTTTCAACAAGTTGTTTAGACATTTGAGCATATATTCTACTTTCCAAGTTTCTTATAAACTTAGCAAGAGTAGTATTCTCTGCTTCTCTTTGCGCTGCCTTTTCTGCTGCAGCTAATGCTTCTTCTATAGATTTCTTACGAGAAAACTCTTGATTCTCTACAGTAAGATAATGTGAAGCAGTACCTATTCCACTAAAGGAAGGATTTTTAAATTTGTGTACTATCTCTGTAGCACTTACACCAAGACTTGATATTGATAAAATAAAGATACTCATTAAAGCAAATGCTTCTGCTTTATACTTCATCTTTTCCATTTTGTTTTTTCTTTTCATTTTCTTTATATTCCAATATTGTATCTACTTTTTGTTGTAATCTTATAAGATCTTGGTCAAGCATTCTCATCTGGTCAATCACTTTTATTAATTGAAAATGCATTTTTTCTGTTGCAGGGTCTAAATGTTCTTGTATAAAGTTATAAACAAAATATACAAAATATCCTAAACCTACAACCATGACAGTTGGAAAACCATACTTGGTTACAATCTCTGTTATTTCAAATTCCATACTAATCTCTTCTTACGTCGAGCTTCCCGTCTTCAATAAAGTTTTCTGCCCGAGCTATCCTTTCGATATCGGGTCTTAATTCTAATGCGCTACTTACAAGTAAATCTATTTTAATCATTTCGTTACTCATTGTTCTTGCTCTATTTTCTAATGAGGTACAAAACATTGTAAGCGTATTGATATCATCAACCACGCCTTCGAGTATTTGTTTTATTATAACAAATATAAAATATCCCATTACTAAAGCACCCGCAATAGGTAACCCTAGATCGGATATGAGCGTAAATATTTCACCCATTACTTAGTGTATGCTACTTTTACTGCTAATGATGTTGCAGCTCCTGAAAGCGTATCTGTTGCTGTTTTTTCAACTAATTCTACTGAATTAGGTAGCATTGTAAAGTTTCCAATTACTGCTCCATCTTTATCAGCATGTACTATTACTTGAATAGTTGTTTTGTTATTTACTACTCTTACAAGTGTTGCAAAATTCACGTTAGTTGGTGAACTTAAATTAAGTTCTGAGCCTTTAAGTTTTACTGTTGCCATGTTATTATTATCCTATAAATTAACTTACATGGTTATTTATAACAATCAGGAAGCTAAGACACATAAAAAAGGGACTTAATTAAGTCCCCTCTTATAAAAACTAATTTGCAAATTATTTTTTTGTCGTAGTTTTCTTTGCCCTAGGTTTTCTCGCTGGAGCTTTCTTAGCTACTGTTTTCTTAGCTGCAGGCTTTTTAGCCGCTGGCTTTTTCTTGACCGGAGCTTTCTTTTTCTTAGCTGGTGTTTTACCATCTACGAAAGCTTCGTTCTTAGCAGTAGTAGGGTCATCTTTTATATAATGTCCCTTTTCATTTCTTGCTCTAACTCCTGAACCGGGTTTCATTGAATCGTATATTGCATAACCAACTATGGCTACCACGACTCCAACAATCACTATGAATGATATATCCATAATATTTACCTCCATCATTTATTATATTTATAGTTAACGAATTCTTTCCAAGGGAAAAAATCCTTTCTCTCATGGCAATAGAAACGTCCTTTATAGTTCGCTTCTATACCTCTTCGAGTCTTTTCATCAGCCTTTCGGCTCTGTTTGTTACTTGCTTGTACCATCTTGAATCTCTGCCTTCTATAGCAGCCTCCTTCCAATCACCACACTGCAGCGCTGCATTGTGTTTATTAAATTTACTTAAGCGCGTAAGTCCCATATTGAACATCATGTTCGCAATGACTTGTTTTACTTCTTCAGGGTAACCATCCCATCCGTCGTGTAATTTTTTGCAATCACCTATAACTGTTTCTACATCCTTTTCGAAGCATGCATCAACTCTATCCTCTGAGACTGAAGTACCCACCGATAACCCATGTTCTGGTTCTCCATCAAGGACGAGGTGACCAATTCCAAATGTTGGATAGCCAAGATGATCATGATATATTTCATAAACCACTCCTTCATCTATTTTTAATGTTTCTTTTAATTGTTCTATATTCATATTTTTTTCCTTTTTATTTAAGTCTTGGTATTAAACTCCACATAAATGTTTCTGCTTCTTGTAGAGATTTAAATCTACCCATTACTTTATCAGTGCCTATTTGCATAACAGTATATATATTGTTTAAACTGTGAATTTGATAGGGGACATTCTTTATTTCACCGAGGCGCTTTTCTTTTCCAATAATCATAATTTAAGCTTAAAAAGGTCCGCCTCCACCGCCGCCACCAGGACCGCCACCAGGACCGCCAGGAGACGCTGTTGTTCCACGAGTAAGAATCAGGGATATAGTACTTCCTTGACTTCTATAATATTGATTACCATCATAGCCATCAGCAGCACTTGGATATGTTGTACCGCCTAAAGTCGCTCTATTATAGAAATGAAAATTGCCTCCACCCGGACCAGTAGTTCCTGTAGAATAAATCGAACCTGTTCCATAGTTACCACCAGATGGATTTGTAATACTAAAATCCCATCTTGGTGAATATGCACCTGAGGTTGTAGATACATTTGTCCAAGTGTTTGTTGCTGGAGAATATGATGCTGGGTCTTGAAATGTCATCAAATTTGTTGTTCCAGTACTTGTGGATATAGTATATGTTGCTTTTGCTTGAATTGTAGCGCTATCTAATCCTGTATAATCTTGATATGCGTACTGGTATATTGTAGCAGCTGTACTATTTGATGTATGCCATCTATGAGCAATTCTATCATTTGCAGTATCGTGGTTCTGTCCATATCCACAAGATACTGATATAAACCCTATGCCAAAATGACTCTCCTGTCCCCATTGATTGTCTGGAACTTTAGTTAAACCACCATTTAATTCTGGCCATCCATCTAATGCAGCTTGAACATAACCATGAAACTCTGACATAGCATGCGGAGCTGCTTGATCTGGAGAACTTCCTGCTACAGGAAAATCTACGCCTGCTCCACCTGTATATTGAAAATCATTTACGCTATCGACTGATAATCCTCGTAATGATACGTTTTGAACTGCTGATGGAGTACCAGTATCAGTACCTGCTTTTACTTGAGCAATACTATTAGTACCTGTTCCACCCATTTTTATTTCGCCTGAACTTGGTATACCCATTACTTAATAATCTCCGATATCATATCTTCAAATGCTTCTACTTTTTCAGTTCTTCCTGGCCAGTAGATATAATCTTTTTCTGGATTTGCTTTTAAATTGCTAAGTAAAGGTAATATAGCGTTATATAGTTTATTTAATTTCTCTTCAGTTTGTTCTGCAGATTCTGATACTGCAGAAGCTTCAGTTGATAACTTTTGTACTGCTTCAAGTTCATTTTCATCTACAGCTGTAAAGCCAAAATCAAATTGTTCTATATCTATACTCATATTATTCCTCTAACTTATACTTATATTTATAATGTCTTGGTATCACTTTTGAATTATCTGTGTGTATTTGTGTATCAGCATGTTTAGGTGTTTCTTTACGAACTTTAATTTCTGGTTTCTTTTTACCAAATATCTTATCCCAGTTATCTGCATAGGCACTATCGTCTGCAGTACTTCTTCTACCAGAACCTTTTCCACCATGCCATTGTTTTTTACTATCCATAATATATCCAATATGTTACTGCACCACCAATTAATATAAGTGCTAAAAGCGTACTTAGAATTTTCTTTCTAAATTCAGTTTTCTGCTTTTTATGATATTCTTCTAGATTAAGAACTTCTTTAATTCTATCTAATTTCTTGGAAGACAACTCCACCTCTCCTAACTAACTCGTTCTTAATCTTTTGCTTATCTCTTTTACGTGTATTAGCATTATTAAACTTTTCAATTAATTCTTTTATTGCAATCATCTTAATGTATGAATGTTCAGTTGTTAATTTACCAGTATTTCTATCTTTTATTGTTACGCTTTTGCCTAATTTTATTGCCATTATTTTACCCTCTTTACGCTTCCTTTTAAATCTGCTAAATAAGCAAACATTTCTACTGTAGGAAACTCTTTTTTCAAATCAAGTAATGCAGTTAAGTTTTCTTTGTGGTCATCAAATAATCTTATTCTCGCATACTCACCAGTTTTTAAATACTTTCTAAATATTACTTTCTTATTTTCAGCGCTACTACCGCTCATATTACCAGCTCTCTCTACGTATACATTTTTCATTGGTATACCATGAGCTTCAAAAGTTTTGATAAAGAGATTCTTATCATCCATATCACTTCTTGCAGTTACAACAATAACCTTTGAACCTTTTTTGGTTGCGTTACTTATAATTGCTTTTGCCTTTTGTACCATACGAGCAATTGGAGTTGCTGTTTGATAGAATATTTTAGCTGATCTAAATTCACCAAAGTCATATTCTTCGTTCTTACGTAGTTTATAACTGTTAAACTCCATTGGAGTAAGCGGTTTACTTTGTCCAGTATTTTTGTTTTTTACGATTACACGAGCTTTAGACACGAACATAGTATCATCAATATCAAATATTGTTAATCCTTTGCCTGCTCTTTCAGCTAAAAACTCGTTAAACTTTTTCATAGATATATTATACCATACTTTTTTATAAATGTAAATATCTATTTATAAGAATTTTACATTTACAGATGCTTTTCTACCATATCTAATACGTCTTGATATTTAGCTGCTTCCATTAATTCTTTCTCAATGGTCTCAATTAAATCCGGATGTTCAGCAACACCGACATGAGAACCCAAAAGAATGTTAGCATTCATTATATGTTTCTGTACATGAGCAGCAGCATGAACTTTAAGTGTATGTATTATTTTATCTTTATAGTTTGCCATTTTTATCTCCCGAATAGTTTTCTACGTTTATATTCATTTATAGTATTAATTAAATCTTTTGTCCAATTATCTCTATCTTCAACAAAGACTTGAGAACCTTCATCACCAGCAATACAAACAACTAATTGTTTTATTGGCATGCCAGTTCTTTCTTCCCACATAATTGCGTAAGCTGCGCATTGCATAAAGTATGAACTAATCCATTCTTTCTTTTTTAACTTACGTGATGTCTTCCAATCAATAATAGAATCTACGCCTTTCCACTGACCAACCAGGTCAACTCTTCCAGCTAAACCTAAATGCTTAGAATAAAGTGGAGCTTCTTGTTGATATACCTTTGTAACACTCTCATCTAGGACAGGTTGTATATCCTTAAAGGTCTGTACGTTATGTGGCATTTCTCCTTTGATAAAGTCAGGGTCATTTGCTACATATTTTTCTATTATGTTATGGACTGTTGTTCCACGTGAACTTGCTTGACGAGATATCCTATTGGCTTCTTCTTCGCCAACTCTTGCTCTCCAAGCTTGTATTGCTTCTTCTGATAGTATTGAAAGGACTGTAGTAACTGAAGCGTACTTATTTCCTTCGGGATCTGAATAAAATCGTCCCTTGTCGCCTGTGACGGCTTCTAAATCGTTGTAACCTAAATCTTTAGGTTCATGTATAAATTTCATAATTAATTAATAATGTAATATGTTCCTGCAATTAATACGAATATTATTCCTAAAAATATTGAACCTACTATAAAGGCAGTCATCATAATGTTAAGTGGCGTAATTTTATATTCTTCTATTGAGCCCACGCCAAGTAAGAGCTTAAAATATACTTTAAAAAAAGACATTGTTAAATTTAAATACTAAAAGCATCGATCCAAACATAAATATTTGTACAATTGTTGGTATTACTACAAAGAGTTGTAATGGGTCAAAATCGCCTTTCATAAAATAATCTGTGTTTTGCCACTCTTCTACTTCTTCTGGAGTAGCATCTCTGTATTCTTCGTTTATCATAGTTTATTATTCTCTAACATTTCTTTTGTCATTATAAAGTCTCTTACTAAACCACTACGTACAATATCTTTCCATTCAAATTCTATGTGGTCAAAGCTCTTCATATTATTTAATATATTTATAAACTTATATAAACCGCTTTTATCATTCTGTTTAACAAAATCGCTTTGGTAATAATCACCTGATATAATTAACCTACAATTATCGCCAAGCCTTGTGATAACACTACAGAGTTCATGAAAGTTGCAGTTTTGAGCTTCATCAATAACAACTACAGCATCGTGTATTGTAATACCACGTATAAATGACGTTGTTAAGAACTCAATGTTTTTAAACTGTTCCATCTTTTTATATGCATCGATATCTCTAAATAACTCATTAACAATTGCTGTATATGGCGCTTTATAAGCATCTTCTTTTTCTTCTATTGTACCTGGTAAGAATCCCATATCTCTTGTAGGGACTGCACTTCTTACAACTACAACTTTCTGTTGTTTTTGATTCTTATCTAAAGCTGCACTGATACCAAAGTATAATGATAAGAATGTTTTACCAGTACCAGCTGATCCACTAAGTATAAGATTCTGATTATTATTCCATGAATCATAAACCTTTTCTTGACTCAAAGTCAATGGTTTATATTTAGCTATATGATCGAGACGTAATTTGCTTGGTTTCTTTTGTTGCATTATTTAGACTTAATTAATCCTCTATCTTTAGGTGGTAGACCTGATTTAATTCTTTCTTGTACTTCTTTCCAACCTCCACCAGCTCTTGTAAGAACTGACTTACCACCATCATGGTCTATATTCAATGTTGTATAGTGTGACTTAACATCTGGATTATCTTCTAAGAATTTAACTTTATTATCATAAGACATAAACTTTTCGAATACTTCGCCTGTCTTTGTATTTTTAAATTCATATGTAGGCATTTATACTACTCCTAGTTTTTTAACTGTAAACCATTCTGGTATTGGTCTTTTTGTCCAATCCATTTTGAATCGATCTTGCTTTGTATGATAAAAGTTTCTGTATGATTCAACTGCATCAGTTCCGCCAAGTCCAGTAACAACGCATTCAGGATTTGAACCCATTGCAAGTTTGAATGATGTTTTGCCTGTTTTAATATTGTTAGGCTGATGTTTAAGTGCTTCACGTAGTTTAGTATCAGTTGAATGTATTTTACCATACCTATATGTATACTCATCGCAAAGTGCAATAAAATGATTGTAATGCCAGGTGTAATTACAACAGCCTTCACGAGTCCATATAGTTGATGGATGATTAAAATGGCATGCTTTGTATAAGACATCTTCTCTTTCATCGAGTAGTTTCCAATACTGTAACATTGCGCCTGATTTAGATGGCCTTCTTTCCATTACACCATCTAGCATACGATGAACTGTTGATAGCATTTGAGCTGATTCAACAATCATTTTGACAACATGTTTGTCGCATTGGTCTTGAGCAGCAATCACTGGGTCATTATCGAGTACGAATATATTCATGCTACTTTCTCCATATGTTTACAACTGCCTCTGAATTTAAAGCCAGGACATGAGCATTTGTTATTGACAATAGTATATGTATTACCATTGCTACCTTTAACAGTGATTGCTCCATCTGGCAATTCTTCTGGCCATTCGCCAATAAGTTTGAATTTGCGTCTTGATTTCGAAAACTGCTTCATAGGAGTTTTAAACTCTTTGTAAGCGCCACCTTTAGGCATATAACCTATAAGGTATCCGTGGCTGTTAACGTAGTAGTCGCCGTTTGATATTTGCTGGTCATTCCAGTCTGTTGTTTCGCGTAGTATTTGTATCATAATATATATTATACCATAGTTTCAATCAAATGTAAACGTTTTTTTGGGTTTATTTCATTTCATTTAAAGTATGAGACATGTAGTCAATTTTTTTACCTATTTTATAAGCTAGGTTATGCTTGCCTTTTTTTAATAATCTCTTCTGATAGTATATTGCTTCTGAAATATCTTTCTTTAGCCTTTCAATTTGTAAAAACATAGGTAGTCTCCTTGTGATATTAAAATTAAATTCTATCATAACGAAAGTGTTAACCTCCTATTTAACTATCAAATTTGGAAATGCATCGTTAACTAATCTTTTAGTGATGCCCTTGTATTTCATACTTTTGTCTTTTGCTGCAACAAGTAGAGCAGCTTCTTCTGGATTAAGAGTTTCGAGCAAATTGAGAAAAAGGCCTTCTCTCTTAAGTGGTTTCATACCATTTGCTACTGGTCCTTTAAAGAAATACTTGAATTGAGTATATGCTTTATTTAAGCGAGTATATTCATATCCTTTTGGAGCATCGTCTTTACTATAATTTGGAGCTCCTAAAGGAAGTGCAGATACTACTGTATCATCATAATTGATTCTAAGTATATCGGTAAGACCGGGTGTTTTATTGAGTTGTAGAAACTTGATTCTGTCATCACGTTTTACGATTTTGCCTGCTTCAGTCAGGACTTCTGATATTAATTTTCTAGCCATTGTAAAATTCCTCCACGACTTCAATCAAATGATTACATCTTTTCTTTATTAAATAGTTCAATACTTTCATATTTGGTGTTTTTGTTTGACCATTAAAATTATTTATAATAGTTTCTTGTATAGTTTCTGGTATATCAGTTAAATCAATAAGTTTTTTATTACGTTGATAATTACGGTATGTATCATCATCCATTGATTCTCTTAGATTATCAGAGTTTTCTAGCCAAGCATCTATCTTTGTTTGTCTTAAAGGTGTTTGACTTTTTTCAGATATAAATGTATCATCATCAGATAAAACGTTTGGTATACCATCTCCACTATCGCCTCTCATAATATGATTAAATAGATATGTTCTTGGATTAGCATCTTTTACGAATTTCTTTTGTATAGGACTAAACTGTTTTACGTTCTTATACTTTTGTAATTGTATAAAGTCTTTATCAGATGATATAATCATAACAGGTTCAGCTTGACCAAACTCTTGAGTTTCCATTGTTAATGTACCTATGACATCATCAGCTTCTACGCCTTCTAAATGTACAACTTTATATGGTAGATAATCTCTTATTTCATCTCTTACAGTTTGTAATATTCTAAAGATTTCTTGCCAATCTAAGCCAGAACTATCTCTACCTTTTTTACGTGAAGCTTTATATTCAGGAAAGAACTCTTTTCTCCAAGTGTTCATACCGTCAGCGCATATAACAACTTGGCCATATTCATCTCTGTAACGCTTATTATACATACGAATACTATTTAGTATCATATGTCTTATCATTTGTTCATCATTAAGTTTTTGAACTATTATATTAGACAGCGCTATTTGGCTGTAATCAATCAATATCATCTGGGTCCTCTGGTGTAAATTCAATTTCTGGCTCAAATACATATTCTGCAAGTTCATGGTTTGCTTGCTCGTTTATAAGAATCATCTCTTTTATCTTAACATAAGCACTGTCCATCGTTTGATGTAATCCATGTGGAATTCCATAATAACGATTTAACATACCATTAATCATATTAACTATGACATACATATCTCTTGACTCTTGATTAGTTTCATCTCTGAAATCCATATCCATAAAGTCTTCTGATACTTCGCCTGCATTAATAAATTCTTCTAATACTTCAAAAAGAAAATGAGAACTATCGACACATGTCTCACTTGCTTTATCAAGTGTTACTTCATCTTGTTTTTGTTGTAGTTCCTGTGGTGTAGGAAATTTAAGTATTTTTGCCATTATATATCTATTATACCATACTTTTGAGCAAATGTAAACGTTTATTTTAAGTTTTTTACTGCGTTTCCGCCTATTCTACAATTGATAATACCATTGTAATAGTCTTCTGTTAATAACACTTCTCTTTCGAATTGCTCTTTTGTTTCCATATAAGCGCATTCGCCTTTTGTCTTACATAGGTGTATAATCTCTCTATGGAAAAAGTCTTCTCCCATTTTGATAACATCTTCTTGTAAGTGTTTATTTGAACCGTAATATGTGCGCCAATCTGACTCTACTTTAAGTCTTTGACGTCTCTTTCTTTTCTTTGTAATTGGTAATGTCTTTGCTTTCCAGAAGAATTTCTTTCCAACATACTTTTTATTTTTTGCTCTGTTTGTTATACAATAGACAAATCCATACCATACATCAGGTGTAAATTCTTCTGGTGGTTCGAATGTTCTACCTTGGTATAACCAATTGTTCATTCATTGAAATCCAGTTCATCTGAATCTTCTGTAGGTTCGCCACAGTGAGGACAAAAATTTATTTTGATTGGTTCATCAGGTTTAATTACAATACGTGAATAGCAGTGCTCGCATTCTAAAATCATAGCTCTAGGTCCGTAAGTTCTTTAAGTTCTGTATATCCACCAATATTACTACCATCAACTATGATTTGTGGAAAGGTCCTTGCGCCTGGAAATTTTTCTAGCATTTCTTCTCTTGTAAAATCAAATGATAATAATTTATATTGATAATCCATTTTCTTTTGTTCACATAAAGCTTTTGCCATATCGCAATATGGACATTGTTTCTTACCCCAAATCTCTATCATTTCATTGTCTCCTCTATGAATTTACCGATTGTTGTGATATCACTATCTGATAACATACCTGCTTGAGCCCACATTGTTGAACTCATAGGTCCGACTTGTTCTCTATTTTGATATGCATATAATCTACTTACAATGTAATCTGAACTCTGACCTGCAAGTTTAGGGAAAGGACCATTACCTTGTCCTTCTGTTCCGTGACATGCTGCGCATCCAGCCCATAATCCTTTTATAGAACTGAATTCGTCTTCAGCTGCTAATGCTTTTTTCCTTTGTTCTATTTCTGGTGCAGTACCATTTAATGCTACATATTCTTCGAAGCATTCTCCAGTACACGAATGTCCACCGCCATATCCACTATACGCCATGTTTGGCATAATCATTATCATAAAAAATATTCCGATTGCTGAGCAACCTAATAAAACCTTTCCTAATTCTCTCATAAACTTAATCCTATTAATGTTTTGTTATCTACGTCTTGCTTTACTCCACCAACAACATAAGAACTTATCTCTGTTTCTTGAGGAGCTACCTGTACATTACCACCAGATATCCATTTCTCCGTCCAGGGGAGTGGATTCATTTGTGGAACTGTATATGGACAAGGTAAACCTAATGCTCTCATTCGTTTACATCCTATCCATTCTACATAATTTTCTAATATGGTTTCATTTAAACCAATCATTGAACCATCTTTAAATAAGTATCTTGCCCATTCTTTTTCTTGTTCAATAACATCTACAAAGAGTTTGACTGCATCATCTTCGCATTTCTTAGCGATCTTTGCAAAGTCTTTATCTTCTTTGATAAGATTTCTTATCATAACTGTAGTTGCTGCTAAATGTGTATTCTCATCTCTTGCTATAAACTTAATGATTTTAGCGTTACCTTCCATTTTCTTTAATTCAGCGAATGCCCAACTGCAGGCGAAGGATACATAAAAACGAATTCCTTCTAGGGCATTGGCTGAAAGCATACACATATATAAAGATCTTTTATGGTCCATTTTATTTGTAGCATAATTATTATCTGCTATAAGGTCATCGTAGTATTTTGCGATATCAGAACCGCATTTTGTTATTTCTTTAATATCTAACATTGTATCAAATACTTCTGATGGATTTGGATATATATTTCTTATTATGTGCGTGTACGATCTTGAATGTATCGTTTCAAAAAACGACCAAGTTTCAATCCAATTTTCAACTTCGGGTAACGAAGAGATAGGAAGGAAAGCAAGGTTAGGGGCCCGGCCTTGAACAGAGTCCAATAAAATTTGCCTTTTGAGGTTTGAGGTAAAGATGTGTTTTTCATGAGCAGTTAAATCTCCAAAGTCTTTTTTATCTTTTGATACATCTACCTCTTCTGGTCTCCAGAAAAAGCCTAATTGCTTATCAGTAATTTTTTCTAATTGTGGGTATTTGACTTGATCGTATCTTGCGATGTCAACTCCACTATCAAAAAACATGTTACGTGTTAAATGTGATTTTTTATTCTTTTCCAGTACTGACATCAGGTCTCCATGAAATTGTTGATTTTGTTTCTATTGCATCTTGTGCGCATTGTATATATTCTCTATCTTCTTCAGAAAGTACTGACCAAAATTTACTTATACTTAAGGTATGGTCATATACCACTTCAGGTCTTTTTAAATGATAATCTTGCTCCATCCAATCTTGTAGGATGTCCATTCTTTTATTTATCTTATCTTTTAAATCTTGCATGAATCGCAATCCTCGTCATCAACAAATGTTTCGCTTTGGCCATCATAGGCATGATGCGTTTCTCCATCAGTCATTTCTCCAGCTCCATCAAAGGTGTTGAAGTAATATAATTGCTTTAATCCATACTTGTATGATGTTACTAAATCCTTTATCATTACTGACATTGGAACCTTATTATCCTCAAAGTGTTCAGGATTATAAGATGTATTTACAGAGATTCCTTGGTCAATATATTTTTGTAATATACCACATATTGCAAGATATCCCTCCGGAGACTTTTGGTCCCAGAGTAAATCATATTTATTTTTAAGATGATGATAACCAGGTACGACCTGAGCCATCACTCCATCTTTACTTTGTTTGTACGATACCAATGCTCTTGGTGGTTCAATACCATTCGTACTATTACTTATCTGAGCGCTTGTTTCAGCGGGCATCAAGGCCATTAGCGTAGAGTTTCTAATACCAGTTTCTCTGAGTTGTTCTCTTAACTCTTCCCACGGTAAACGCTCTCTATGCACTATAAGATTATCTATCGCTCTCTTATAAGTATCAATAGGAAGTATTCCTTTAGAATATTTCGTATCTGTATTATATATCAATTTTCCTCTTTCAGCTGCAAGGTTTGCTGAACTTTTTAACAAATAATATGACCATGCTTCTGCATATTGGTCAACTATTTCGTAAGCTGATTCATCGTATTTAAGTCCTCTCTTCGCTAGAAAATAGGCAAGATTGATAATTCCAACACCCAATGGTCTTCTATTAAGAGTCCCTTGTTTAGCTGCTTCGATTGGATAGCCTTGGTAGTCCAATAACTCATTAAGAGCACGTACTGTAAGGTCACAATATTTTTCAAATTCATGTGTTTCATTTATAAGTCCCCAGTTAATTGCTGATAAAGTACAAAGAGATATTTCTCCATCTGTATCATCATTACTTTCTAATGGTGTTGTAGGTAAATCAATTTCACAACAGAGATTACTCATTTTGATAGGAGCTTTCTCTGGTATAAATGAACTATGATCGTTAGCATGGTCTACATTCATAAGATATATCCTACCAGTATCTTTTCTTTCTGTTAAGAATGATTGAAATACTTCTAAGGCTGGTAATGTTTTCTTTCTTACGCTATGAGCTCTTTCGTACTTTTCATATAACTCTTGAAACTTATCTTGGTCTACAAAGAATGCATCATATAAACCAGGTACATCATTTGGATCGAAAAATGTTATGTTACCGCCCGATAAAAGTCTTTCATACATAAGTTTGTTAAACTGAAATGCATAGTCCATATGACGAACTCTATTTTCATCAGTACCTTTATTGTTTTTAAGTACAATGAGATCTTCAAATTCATAATGCCATAAAGGTAGATATACCGTGGCTGCTCCACCTCTTACGCCACCCTGTGAACATGATTTAACTGCTGACTGAAAGTATTTTAAGAATGGTATAAGTCCTGTATGAACTACTGAACCATCTCCTACCTTTGCGCCATTTGCTCTGATAGAACCAGCTCCTATTCCTATACCTGCTTTTTTACTTATATATTTAACAATAGATGAAGCAGTAGCATTAATAGAATCAAGGGAATCTCCTGATTCAATAAGAACACAAGAACTGAATTGTCGAGTTGGTGTTCTAACTCCTGCCATGATTGGCGTAGGGAGTGATATATAGAAGAGAGATGTTGCATCATAATAGTCCTTAACATATTTTAGTCTGTTTTCTTTGTATTTACCGAATAAAGTCATTGCAATCATCATATACAATACTTGTGGAGTTTCAAAGAGTTTTTTAGTTCTTCTATCTTGAACTAGATACTTACCTCTGAATTGTTCCATACCTGCATATGTAAATGTATCGTCTCTATCATGTTTGATATAATCACTGAGTTCTGATATTTCTTCTTGAGTATATGTTTGAGTTACTTCACTGTCATATACACCCATTTCTATATTTCTATCTATGATATCATTAAGCTTTGGTGGCGTGTATTTACCATAAGCTTCTTTTCTCATCTTATAAGATATAAGACGAGCTGCAACAAATTGATAGTTTGGAGTATGCTCTGATATAAGCTCAGCAGCTGATTTGATTAACAACTCATGTATATCATAAGCTTCTATCTTATCATATAGTTGTATATTCGCTTTGAGTTCTATTTCAGACATTGATACGCCTGATATATCTTCAACCGCCCATTCAAGGACTTTGTGGACTTTATCTAAATCGAATGGTTGATTTGAACCATCTCTTTTAGTGACATTAATTGTAGTGTTTTCTTTATTCATTATATTATATATTATACCACAAAACGCGGCATTTGTAAACGTTTATTTTAAGTTTTTTAGCCGCGGATTTCTGATACAGATTCAGGAGTTTTGATACCAACTCCTACACCTTTATCACCATTAGGCATAGTAACACTTCGATAGTAGATTACTACTTCGCCTAATTGTTTAATGTATCTTTTTAATTCTTGCATGTCTTCTGCCATGACTTTATAGTCACCAACTGATGTGGCAACAAATACAATTTCACCGTTATTCTGATCTTTCATATCATCTAAAAATCTATCAAGATATGTATAACCTTCAGGCCAATCTGGATTTTCTCTTTCTGATAAATCACAAGCCTTAGGTCTTTTATCATCTACCTTTTTACATGGATTAGTTATTCTTGCTTCAGATACAACATACCATTTAGGTGCAGTAAGTTCCACTGGTCGTGGCAAATCTGGTTGCATAATATCTATCTGCACCGGCTTAGATACTATATCTATTTGTTTAGTAGGTAATAAACTACAACTACTAATTACTAGGATTAGTGCTGAGATTGTACAATACTTCTGTATCATCTTCGAGTCCCTCCATTACGCCTTCACTTGCTTTATTAAATCTAAGTTCAATGAGACC
>Ga0181377_1000264_pt1 | contig 20535 bp, 20 predicted proteins | sample LowvirmetaG_9_FD_130160 | JGI IMG/M metagenome (GOLD analysis project Ga0181377, IMG submission 130160) | Marine viral communities from the Subarctic Pacific Ocean - Lowphox_13 viral metaG | ecosystem: Environmental > Aquatic > Marine > Oceanic | place: Subarctic Pacific Ocean | collected...
ATTTCAAAGAGTGGTTTCTTTAATTTTGTCAGGTTAGTCATTACGTTATCCCAGAATGCTTTGTACTCTGTCGTTGGATCTGGTCCTCTCTTAGCATTCCAGTCTACTGCTACTTTCCATTTACCAAAACGTCTAACATCTACAAAACATAATGTAGTACCATCTGATCTGTAGAAAAATAAGTGAGTGTGTTTTGGCTCTTGACCAGTATTTGTAACTTTAAAATGACCGGTCATACCCATTGTAAATTGAATAGGCAGATTGACTAGATTCCTTTCCATAGTAAGAATCATCTCTTTACCTCTAGATTCTGAAGTAATATTAAATTCTTGTCCTCTAAAATATACATGGTCAATATCTTCGCACTTATGAATTGGATTCTTTTTAACTCCAATATAAGTCATACCTTCTGAAACTTGATTGACGTAGTCTGATGTGAATTTGAGTTCCGCTAACTCTGGCATAATAATGTGATTTAGTTATTATATAGAGTCTTTATCCGGTGTTTCAACCTTTTCTGTATTCCAACTATCTTCCCAAAAAATGAATACTGGATGTTCTTTATTCAAGTTCATAGGTCAATTCTGCTTCTGGATCGTTGATAACATTGACAATTGTAGGTTCTGGGGCTCCAGCTCTTGTTAGGATGTGTACCAGGCGGCCAAACGCGCCTGCCCTGCATAATCCGTAAACTCCTTTAGAGACATCATCAGAGTCCCTTAAAATGTCATTGACGTGGAAGTGCATAAATGCCAATTCATCTAAATTAGAGTAATTTATTATTAGTGGTTTCTCAGAAATTATATTCGTCATCATAAGGATCTAGATCTGTTAGTGACCTAACATTTTTGTAGTTAATACTTCGTTCTTTTTGACGTTGCTTTTTCTTTTTAAATTGCAACTTCTTACGACGGTCGACGTCGTCGTCTTGGGCCTCAAAGGGCTTGCTAGACTTATTCATTAGAAAATTTATTTGAAATTTAGTTTTCTGTATCAGTGGAACACCAAACTGGAGGTGGTGTTATATTTGGAGTGTCGTAATATGGGTTAGGAGTATACATTGGATAAGATGGTGGATTGTACGTATCATCTTTAAGTAGTACTACAGCTTCTTCTGCAGTAATTTGCTTTTTATCTAATAATCTCTGTACGATACTTGCCTTTGTCATTTGAGTATATTTATAGTTTATACTTCCCATTTATCTAAAGTTTCTTTTTATAGTCCAATAACCATGCGCATTTTTCATATTCTTCATAGAATTCAAAATGGTCAATCATACTATCGATTTGACTTGGTTCTGGAGTTGCATCTGGCTCTAGGAAAAAGATTGGCATTATTATTTCATCTTTATCTTCTAATTGAAAAGTTAGCGCCATACAAATAGCCTCAATTGTTGCCTGTCCAGTTAACATTTGAAACGAGTTCTCTATTGATTGTTGATAATCTGTCATATAATTACATTAACGGTCCTGCACTACATGTATATTCAGCAGCTTTCATTCTCTGCTCCTCTATCCATTTCATATAGGCCCAAATTTGTTTTAACTTTTTCATATTAATTATCTAATTGATAATCATTAGGTGGTAATTCATCTAATAGGCTACCTGGAGCTGTGATGTTTTTAACCAATCCACTAAGCTCTGCTTTAATTTTCTTTTCTTCATACTTAGCATATTCAAATTCACCCTTAATATAATCATTAAGTGCTTTGCCTTGAGAATCTGCTGAATTAAAGTTAACCCATGTTGCTACATCAACTGCTTCATAAACATAAGTTGCCCATTTAAAAACCACTGTTAGGGTTTTATCTGTAAAGTTGTAAGTTGCTGAATTAATAGTCGAACTCTTGTAATGTGATGTTGTGCTAGTTACCATAATTTAATTTATGAGTTATACACGTTTACGTACAATTTGTTTCTTTGTTAAGTCTACTGTTTTGTTCCATGCCTCAACTACTAGATTAAAATATTCATGAGAAGCCCACTTTTTATCTGGTACTGGAGCTGTAGTAGGATCTTTAGTCATATAATTAGCCTTATAGAATGGCATACCATACAGTTCTTCTACAACTCCTGCATTGTGATATATTGAATTTATCTCCCACATATTATTTTTCATATTTGCCCATGTAAAGTTTAGTTCTTTTGGAATTTTAGTTTCATAACCTTCTTTCCATAAATTCCAAAGTACTGCCCACATATCAGCACACCATATTTGAAGTTCGTGATAGTCTGGAGTTTTTATTGACCTATTCTTAAGTGTAATCTGGTGAAATAATTGTTCTGAGTCGTTGTATACATTTTTCCAAAATTCAGAAGTAATACCTGCTTTTAAAATATACTGTGCTCCACCTGAATCCATTTCCCTAGATCTAACGAGGTCTTTATCAATCCCTACAATCTCACACATTTGTTCAAATATACCATGGCCTTTAGATTCAATATACTTTGCTCCAATATAACTAATAGTATTTGAAAGGTATACTATATTATCCTTTAGCATATTGTTTAAATTATCAATAGGTTTTGTTAGTGCTATATCGGAATCATGGTAGAAAATAGACTCGTTTTGTAGATTTGGAAAAGCCAGCCAATGTTTTTCTAAAATATGGGGTCTAATTGATGAAATATAATATTGAGTAGATCTTGTATCTTCATAATAAGAAAATATTACTCCGGATTGGCTCCATTTATTTTCTACATTTTTAAAATGAGTATCTATTCCTTTCGAAGGATAATTAACAGATACAATATGAACATTATTAAGATTTATACCACATTTTTCAAATGATAATAACATTGCATCAACTTGCCATGCATAATAATATGTTGCTGGCTGTGCACATATATAAACCATAAATTATATATTAACCGAAGAAGCCTCCAGAAGATTTAACCTTAATACCTTGAGAAACAAGTGTGCTTTGTAGTTGCTTAACTGCTCTAACTACATCATCACCTCCGCCACCGGAAGGTCTACCACCACCAGATGATTTAGAACCTCCACCAGTCATTTTCTTAATACCATCTTTTAGACCATCAAGAGCTCCACCTGTAGTTGCTGAATTTTCTGCTACACTAGATTGGAATTCACCTAACATATCTGCTAGATTTTGAAGTGCCTCTTCAAGTGATTCACCCATGGCTGCAAGTATATCCGAAGGTTCACCTCCATTTGAAAGAACACCAAGTGCTTCAAACATTTTTCTAGATTCTACTAATTTCTCCATGTCCATCTCATTAATAGCTGAAGTAATACCTGGCATGGATTCTTTTGTTTTAACCATTGAATGCCCGATTGCATGCCATAATAACTTTTGACTATTGTAAGATCCAGAAATATCCTTTGGATCAATCTCTCCAATAAACATATTTGAGAATGATTTACCTAATTCTGGTTTATATGAACTTAAAGCATTTGTAATACTAGGTACTGAACTACCTAACTTTTCAAAAGTATCTCCAATGGCTATAGCTAATAATTTTCTACCGTTCATTAAATTTACATCACCTCCTGTAATTTCATCAGATGTAAATACCTCAATAATATCTTTTACCTTTCCTTGGAAAGATTTTGTGTCTAATTTACCGACTATATCTATAATACCTTTAATAGAATCAGATAATTTCTTATATGGTTCTCCAACCATGTTAACAACTTCAATACCCTTTTCAAATTTAGTTTCTCCTTGCCACCAAGATGAAGTTTTAGATTTACCACCACCAATAGCAGTAAATACATCAGTTAGGGCCTCTATTAACATTCGTGTATTTTTACCTATTTTAGATTTAATACCTTTAATATCTTTAATAGTCTCATAACCAGTTGGTTTACCGTCTTTATCAAATCCTGTTGGAAATTTAAGATTTGCCATTGCTTGAACTCCCTTTCCTAAATTCATTAATGGTTTTCCAAATCCTTGTACAACTGCAACACCTTTTTCAATAGTGGATTTACCACCCCACCATGTACCATCGTTTGCATCTGGGTTTTTACCTATTTGAGCAAATATACCAGATAGACCCTCAACGATCATTCTAGTATTTTCTTGTACCTTTGGAATAGAGCTTTCAATATCAATTGCTTCGTATCCAGTTGGTTTACCCTCTTTATCATAACCAGTTGCAAACTTAAGGTCAGCCATCGCTTGGAAACCTTGTGCAATACCAGTTAAGGCTTTACCCATACCCATTGTAGATGAAATACCATCTGCTACTGCAGATGATTTACCGCCTCCAAATATAGATTGGAATAATGATTTTTGACCACCTGGATATTTTAAACCTATTTCACCGAATACAGTTGCTAATGTACCTGTAATCATTGCAGCATTTGTAGCAACTCTTTGTGGAGCATCTGAATCCATAGATTCAAATTCAATAGGATTACCCTCTTTATCAAATTTTGTTGGGAACTTTAAGTTCGCCATTGCCTGCATACCTCTTGCGATACCAGTTAAGGCTTTACCCATACCCATTGTAGATGAAATACCTTGAGCAACTGCAGAACCACCTCCACCGCCGAAGATAGAACTAAATAAAGATTGTTGTCCACCAGGGTACATTTTACCTATCTTACCAAATGTATCAGATAGCGTAAATACAATCGTATTAACGTTTTTACCTAATGTATCTAGGTTAGTTTCCTTAGCAATTTTTTGGAATTGTTCAATACCTTTACCTATTGTAAGTAATGCTACACCTGCTAAAATTAATGCAGGAGCTCCAGCATACATTGCCGCGATTGCAAATGGTGATAACATAAATGAATTACCAATTGCCTCCATCATGACTTCCATATTAGTCTTTGGTCGACCTCCACCAATACCTAAGAAACCTTTTGTCTTTTGACCAGAATCACCTAAGATAGCACCAGTCTTAGTCATTGCTTTAAAGTCTAACTTCTTTAAGACTGCCATTGCTGCTCCGATTAATATCAGGGCAACACCTGCTATTATCATTGCTCCTGCGCCAAGCGCAATAAATGGAGCTGCAAGACCTGCAACACCCATTGCTATACCAATACCTCCAACCAGAGCCAATGTCTGGCCTATAAATTCCCAACCGTTATCACCTAATGCTTTACTCATTATCATAACACCAACTGCCATGATTATCAGAGCTATACCAACAAGTATCATTGCTCCTGCTCCCTGTGCTATAAGTACAGCTTGTGTACCTGCTAAGTAGAATGCTGCACCTATTAGACCTATTAAGATTAAGGCTCCTAATGATTTTACAGCTTCTTCTCCAGTAATATTTCCAATAATTTTACCGAATATTAATAATGCTAATCCTAATACTACAATTGATAGAGCTGCCCAAAGCATTGCCTTTGCACCCTTTTCAATCATATTACCAAATAGAATACCAATTAGTCCAAATGTAAATCCAATTGCACCAACTATCATTGCGATAGTAAGTAAATCTTCAGTAGGTGGAGAAATAATATGGAATAATGCTAACGCAATACCAATTCCTAAAATAGCTCCTGCTGCCAATAATAAACCTCTAGCAGCATCTTCTATAGAATCTGTAATCCCTAATTTATCCATTAGGAAGAATATTAAAGAAATACCTCCAACGATCATCATTGCTGGTACAAGACCTTTCATTGCAAAGGGCGCAATTAAGCCTACTAGAGCTAATGAAACTGTAACAGCTAATATACCTAAAGCTGCCTTTATTAATTGATCTGTTACCTGTTCTGTCCTATCAGATACGAAAATACCTGCTAGTGCTAAGACAAAGAACATAATTGGTAGTATTATAGCGACAGCAAACATACCTTTAATTGCTGGCGCGATAATTAATGAAGTTAAGGCTAATGCTGCCACCAGTGCTAAGATTCCTAAACCTACCTTTGGCAGATTATCTAGCTTCTCCATGGTTTCTTTGGTCAGACTCTTAGTGCTAAGCATAATAGCACCAGTAATTACAAATAATGTTAGGGCTATTACCGGGGACATAAGCGCCGCGATAATTAAAAGTGGTGTTGCTAAGGCCATATAGCCTGCAAACTTAAGAATAGATACACCTACATCGCCTAACTTAGTTAGACCTCCAATAAGTGCTTCTGTTTTCTCGTTAATTTCTTTGCCTGAACCTTCCAGACTATTAATAGCATCTACTACATATTGTAGTCCCATACCAATAGTCTTCATACTAGGTGCTACAATCGCAAGTGCTAGTGCCTGTTTTATGTCACTACCGCCACTTCCTGTTTTACCTTCCTGTATATCAGTAATTGCAGTTACTAATTCATCAATACGCGAGTACAGATCTCCGCCAATAGCTAAGTTCTCTTTGGTTTCCCTAGTGTTCTCTTCTATAGCACTTAAACTAGCTCCTTGACCGCCTAAACGATCAAAAGCGCTACCCATACTTTGCATGAATTTATTCGCCATTAAATTATTACCTCAGTAGAATTTTTTAAAGTATACAAGAACACCACTTGCGTGGTGCTCTTGCAACTATATTATATATCTCTAGAACTTCGGCATCTTAATAGATGGAGTTTTAAGAGATGGAGTTTTTGGCATCTTAGGAGTGTATGCTGACCTCATTGAGCTAGCTGACTTCTCCTGTTGTTCTGATTGCTCCGATTGTTGTTTATTCTTAGCTTTGATGTACTCCGACAAATTCTTGACATAATACCAATATTCGTAATAGTACATGTTTTCAATCTCTGACGGTTGCATCCTAAGATGTATGCCCAGGTAGAACTTAGTCTTAAAGTAATTCTCCAGCGAGATCTGAAATAATGAAAAGACTTTTGATGCCACCTGGGAAGTCAAGAGGGGCTTTCACCGTCTCACCATCGAAGGTTGATTCTAAGTTGGTTTGTACACCAATTTTCATTCTTTCAGCTAGTCTGTAAACTACCATAAACTTTTTCTCGTCCCATCCTTTATATTCCATTTCCATTTGGAAGATCTTAGCTAAGCTTAACGTTCTCCAATCTGGTTGCATATAAGGCAGTACTTGAATAAATGCTTTATCAAATTCTTGTTCCTTTTCTTGTCTATCTTTAAGATAAGATGTAATCTCTTGCATGATACCAATTGTAGGTGGTTTCATTTTTACAGTTCCGGCAGACTTAGTCTTAATTACATAAGTTCTCTGTCTATCGTCGTAATAGTTTTCGATTTGCTCATCTATAATAGAAGGTACTAGATTTTTAACTGCTAATTCAATCTCAATAGACTTTTTAGTCTTTTCAGTTTTACCTTTAAGCATTAGCTTATTTTCTGGTTCTGGGAATGTAAGATCTCTAATAGAAAGTAATAAAACTATTCTATCTTCCTCTAAAATATCTTTGTAAGATAATTTTTTAGTATTAGCGCTAAACTGAGTACAAGATTCTACAACAGAGTTTAGTTTTTCTTCCATATCGATGTAATTATTTTCATCCATAGTAGAGAAATGTCTAATCTCAGCAGCTTTAGCAGATCTAATTTTAATAACTGTATCTGCTGGGTAAAATTTACCTACTGAAGGTAAAGTTGAAATGTCTAAAACATGCCACCCTAAGATCTCATCAGAAGGTCTAGCTATTTCAGGACCAAAATTGTCCATATTAACTCTACCTAAACCTTTGTTATCTACTGCAGCTGTCATAGCATCTGCTTGATCGGCTGTATCAGTATTATCTGTATTTGCCTTATCTTTAGCGTCAAGGGCTCTAGCAGCTGCTGCTTCTCGCTCTTGTTCTAGTTTGTTTAATTCGTCACTCATATTATTTGTCTTTTAGGTTTTTAAGATTTTGTTTAATTATTGATTTCTGCTCTACACTTCTTTTAGATAATTCATCTTGTATTAAATTTCTAATAAAAGCGCTTACAGATATTGGTCGTTCCTCTTGTTCGAGCGCCTCATTTAAAATGACACGGTTGACTTCGCGAACTTCTGCTTCAGTTAAAAGTACCTGAAGTTTTTTTGTTAGTTTGTCACTCATAATCTGTTATTAACTGAATATTATATTATATTTTCTTTGGTTAAAAAAAGGGGGATGGCTAGCATCCTCCTTTTTTGTTAATTAAATTAAATTATTAATTTAGTTCTTCATTCCAAACATCGCATCTCCAACTAACTTCTAGTGCAGCTGCTTCTGTAGATTCGTAATTCAATTCTCCAGTAAATCCGATTCCTGATGTAATGAAACAGTCATCTAGAGTTACTTTTCTATAAATATCACCCGCTCTATTAAACTGAACGATAACAACAGTACCTACATAATCCTTTTTAAGACCCATTTCTCCAGTCTCAGGATTATATTGTTTTCTATACCATTCTCTCATAGACTTATATAAGTAAGCCTCATTTGAATCGTTTAAGTTTAATGAGAAGTTAACAGTAATATCTACTGCAGTTCCATCAGGCATACCAGAATAAGATCTTGTTGAGAACTTATACTTTTGCTCGACAGCTGCTACTTCTCTGTGAAGAGTTTCTAAACCTGAGATTGAGTTAATGTGTTGTAAGAACAATGCTTGTCCTGACACGCCATCCGGAGGTAAAATTGTCACCTCGAATAGGTTAGCCTGTACTGGTTCAAAGTTCTTGCCCTTTCTACTAGTTTGGTCTTCTGAATAATGTGGTAAAGCCATATCGTTTATTTTCTTTATTTAGTTTATATATTCTCGTTTTTTATGCAAAGTTTCCGGATGCAATTTCACCTGTATTAAGTACAGTTACTCTCGATACTAGAATCTCTAATCCTTTAACTGGTTCAACGAACGTATCTAAGATACCCATGTTGTTATCAATAACTTCGTTAGTGTTGTTAGTAGAATCCATGATGTTTCTGTAATCATATACACCACCGTCTTTCTTAACTGACTCCATAAAGCTATCTGCTAAAGTTTTAATTTCTAATCTAGTCTGAGCAGTATTGAACTCAAATAGGTAATTCTTAAGGATTTCTGCTAGTCCATCTTCAATGTAGATAAGAGCTTCTCTTACGTGAGCTGAAGAAAGAGCTGACTGAATTCCTTGTTGTGCAGTCTTGTTTCCTTTGATAGTTAAACCTACGCCTCTTTCAAATACAATTGGATTGTAACCGAATGGCTCTAATACATCTCTATCTAGTTTATCGAATGCAAATTCTAATGATTGTACTCCTGTTCCACCAACAACTCCTCTTCTTGGACCTGCAATGATTGACCATGGCAGAGCGTCAGAGAATTTGTCAATGTAGTTATTAGAAATATAAGCAGCTGGTGGTATCACCTTAGTTCTTCCATTTTCAATAACATTTAAACCTGGACCGTAGTAGAATGCATACGTTGCTCCTTCATTAATTGAAGGTAATGTATATAAAGCACTTGGGTTTAAGTTTAAGTTACCGCCAGTTGCAACATTGTTTACATCAAATGCTCCACTAAATTCATTTAAGAATGATGGGTTAGTTGATGCTTTAAATTCTTTAATCATAGGTGCGTTAAGAATTGCTGAAGCATTTTGTCTTTCTTTACATAAGAATGATAATTCTTCCTTATTTAAGATTCCACTATCTTCTAATGAACCAAATGTATCAATAACATATCTAAAAGTAATGTTATCTTTATCTACTAGTGCATTACCTAAACCAGTACCTGGTTTGATAGCTGTTAATAAATCTGCAATTTTCTTAGTTCCTTGTGAAGCTCCGTCTAATGGGAACATCTTGTAAACACCTGCAGCATCTTCGTATCTCTTGTAAGCATATAATGGATCGTTACTTACTGCTCTATGCGTTTCAAACGTATATACAGTGGTTAAACCGCCATTTGCAGTTGATTTAACAATCTTCTTAATTCTAGATAATTTACCACCATCACCTGGTACATACATACCAACTTTAATAGCTACGTCTCCGTTAGCATCTTTTGTAAATGTATCTGTTACTACGCTATCTTGATAATATTTAAAAGTACCAGCGCCTAGGTCTTCGAAAGTCCATCCAGACTCGAATTGAACTGCTCTAGCATTTAATTCAATATCATTTACTGCGAAATTAGTACTTACTGCTGGTTTTTTACCTAAGAACTCTGTTCCTGCTGGAAGTATTCCTCCGTTTGTTACTAATGATGAAGAGAAACCAATGTTTCCACCATTTGTTGGTACTAGATAAGATCCAGAACCTGGGAAAGCTCCAACACCAGAATCAGTATAACCATTAATAATAGTTCCGATACCGATATATTCACCAGCATTTTCTGATAGTAAATAAGTAACAGAACCACTTGCTCCCATTGATAATAATGTATCACCAACTGAATCAGGTGCATCTTTAAATACTAAGTTTCCGTTATCGTCAATTCTATATTCAACATCGTTAGCCCACGTAGCTCCGTTAGAGTTAGTGTACTGCTCGTAAATATTAATTTGTTGAGAGATGTCTCCATCTGCTGTAATTACTACTGAATTAGAAACAGATCCAGGTTGAATATTTGTAATTCTTACATATTCATCAGCTTGGTTTGCTTCTAAAAATTTACCTACAATAATAGGGTTTGGTAAAGCTGATAAAGTAGCAACGTCAAATCCAGCATCACCAGATATTGTCATTGTTGAACCATCAACTTGTGCTATACCATTAAATGATGCTAAAGACTGTGCTAATGGAGTTACTGTTTGTTCTACTCTATGTGAAAGTACTTCGTAATCTTGGTATACGTTAAATCCGTTACCTACTAAATCGATTGAATCAAGTTCATCTTCTTGAATTGCGCAGAATAAACCTGTTCTTCTTGCTTCTAAATTAATTAGAGTTTCAATATACAATTGTCTTCCTTCGTTATCCATAAATTCTGGAATCATAGAACCAGAGTATTGTGCTAATAATGTCACTTCTCTTAGTCCAACGAATTTAGCTAGTTGATCTTTTTCTAAACCTTTAGAAGTAAAGAACTCTCCGTAAACTGGATCGTTATTTAATGCTTGTGCATCAAATTTACCTTTGAATACAAATACATCTACCATGTAGTCTGATACGTACTCGTCTGCTTCAATTCCTTCTGGAATGTTTGCTTCACCATACCATTCTCTTGCAGTAACTTCAAAACCTCTTACATCTCCAGCTTGTCTAATAATAACTGAGATAGGATCTTGTTTGATATTTACAAATGAAATAGCGTGATTTGCGTCTGCTCCAGCAACACTTAGTAACTTCTCATCAGAAGGTACCCAGAATTTATCTGTATCAAATACCTCACTGTATTTCTTTAACAACTGGTTTGAACCGTTTGCTGGTATAGATGCAAGACCTTCAATACCAGAGTTTGTAGCTGGTGAGAAGATTGCAACTTTATCATCGTCAGATGCAGTTGTTAAGTTAAGCGCTAAGATAGGACCTCTTGATAAACATTCGATCGCTGATCTGTGGAAAAACATATTTTTCTTTTCTAATGACTTGTCAATCGAACCGAATACTTGAATGAATTGCTCTACATCTTCTATTAGTACTGGAGTATTGTAAGGACCTTTTTTAGATCTACCTACAACTAGTCTAATAGTTTCCGCAGGAATGTTTACGGTTTGTGACTTGTCAAACTCTAGACGATATACGCCTGAGCTTTTGAACTGTAATAAATTGGGACTTAATGCCATAGTTGTTCGTTTTTATTTTTTAATTCTTTTATTATATATCCCTATGCTTTTGTAAATTTATTTAAGTAGGTCATAAATATCATATTGTAAATCTCCAGCCTGATCTGTGTCCTTATATAAGATGCTTTCCATCTCGTCATGTAGGTCAGGATCAATGAAATCTAATAGCTCCTCTATAAAATCTGCATAGTCAGTTGTATTAAAGAATTCCGTTGCAGTAATACATGTCATAATGACATCATCGTTCCCCATTTGTGCCCCATAACTACCATTTGGTAAAGTTCCAAATAAAGATGCTTCAGTTACTGTAACTTCATCTGTTAAATCTAATCTATTTATCTTGTAAAGTTTCGCAAAGTTCTGGCAGAAGATAGCTTTATTGTCAGATTTTAGTTTGATTCCTGGTTTTATAGTTCTGGCATCATGCCTGTGCTTAAATTTAACTACCATCTCATCATCGAAATCATTTCTTTGTGGAAAGATACTTCTTAGGTATTGGAATAACACTGTACCATAAGTATTATACTCTACAATCATCTTCACATTCTCAGAGTTAAATATATCTACTGATAGTGTATATAATACTTTTGCAAAATCTTCTATAACATGCTCATTTGATTTAAACCTACATACTTGTGTAAATTTAAAAAAATCATACATTGCACCAGGGCTAACAATCGCTTTTATTTCTGCTTCGTTCATAGGATCTACTCTAAAAACATTAATAACAGATGAATCACCACCATTACCTTCTGCAATATCTACTGAGAATACCCAAAAGTTTTCTTTATCTCCACATGTATCAATGTCAAACTCCGGATCCCATTGTAAGAAACCTTTTGTATCAATACTAATATAGTCAAATTCATCAAAGTCATGATAAACATAGGGCTTCATTCTCTTTCTCATCTTCTTCATATCGACTGGGTCTAATAGTAAGTTAGATGAGCTGACGAACTCATTTCCGTATTGTTTATTAAATGCTTCAATTGAACCTAGGTTTGCTAATTCTCTTTCATACCAAGCTTCGTCTCTATCTGGATGTTGCCACCAGTCAATTCTTGTCGCTAGATATTCATTATCACCTCTATCTGCCGCAGCATAGATTTGATAGAACTTATTAAATCCATTTGGCGTAGATGTAATTGTTATTCTTGAGACTTTCGACGAGGATAGTGTAGGATATACGTTCTCATAGAAAGAGTCAGCAATCGATGGATGGACGTGGGCAAACTCATCTAGGTATAAGTTATGGATTGTAAAACCAATACCGGATTTTGCTGTGGTTGATTGTCCTATTAGTCGACAACCATTATCACATCTCACATTCATGACATCATATTTAATAATACCAGGTTTCATAAAGAACGGTAAGTTCTCGATTACTGTTTTGGCTTTATCAATAATTTCTTTTGTTGAATCAGATTTATTTGCAAGTAGCAGAGTATTCTTATCCATATTAAAAGTAACATACCATGCATTAAAAATAGAGGCAGTTACTGTTTTACCCATTTGTCGAGCAGCAAGAACAATATTAAATCTATCATTCTGGAAATTCCTCAACATGGTCTTCTGATAATCTCTCAGCTTTACTTGTTGAATACCCTCATCGGTCATTACTACTGCATATTTCTCTGCAAAATAGACAATGTCCTTGGCACATCTAGCTAACTCACTAATTTCTTCATCGGTATATTCAAATACAATATTACCCTTCTTTAGAAATTGTCTACCCTCGTAGAATGGTAACTTAATCTTAGGACGATAACCCTGATCCATGGCCACTAGTAGATCATCGATCTGTCGAGTCGACCATACAATCCTATCAGCAGAAGCATTAACTCCTTCTTCTTTTGGGATCCATTTATTATCTCCTATTCCGTCTGACATATATTATTCTTCTGTTGGTTCTACGTCTTCAATATCCTCTTCTTCAGATGCACCATGAATACCTGCTTGAATTGCAGCCATTAGGTCTTTTGTACCTCTTTGGATATTTTTATTACCAGTATCTCCACCAGCACCTTCAATCTCTCTATTATCTTCTCTTTGCTTATAGATTTCTATATCTCTAGCAATTCGTTTAGTTCCCTCTTCAGCAGCCATTAAGTACATGGTCTGAGATTTAATAATATCTAGCATTGATTTTTGTAGAGTTGCTAGTACTTCAAACATTCTTGGTGCTAATTCACCTGAGTCAATTGTTTCTAATAGAGTAGTTAGTGCTTTCTCACCTGCTTGTAACTGGTATATTAATGACGACATTGTCATTTCATCCATTTGTTTTTTAGCAGCAATATATTCATCTTTTTCAATAATATCTGCATCGAGATAAAATTTCATAAGACTGGTTATAGTCTTTTGTGCTTTCTTAGTTGCACTAGACTTTAATTCAGTATAATTAACCTGTGGTGCTAAATCAGTAGGTCTAGCCTGAATAGGCAAATCCTTTGGATCACTTTCCACATCCATTACTCCATCTCCAATCAGATCATCTAGCTCTTGTCTTATTTGATCTGCTTGTTCTGATATTGTCTTTTTCTTTTCACTCATAATATGATATTATATTCTATATATCTAGAAAATCCTGTGACAAATTTTGATTACTAGCTATCACCTACTTTGGTTATACCTTCTTAATTGTATAGATGGAATTGCATTATCTATAATACTGGCAAGTTGATTATCTCTGACAACATATTGTTGTAACATATTTCTATGTTGACCTTGTCCAATAGTTTTATCAAATAATCTAATATTGGTTTGCTTTAATTTACCTGGCATTAATGAATATTGTTTATTAGTTACCCAACCAGCTGCAGTAATTGAATACTTTTGATTCATTACTTCTATTAAAGTTTGTTCAATTGGCATATTTGGAACTCTATTACCAGCTGAATTTAATTTGTAAACATAAGATGCTATTTGACCAAATGTATTATTTAAGTTAAACACTAAACCATACCATTGTCCGTTTTGTGGATTCGATCCAAAATCAAACTGATATGTTTGGTCATTTACATACGCTTTTATATTAGTACTATTAAGTCCTAATTTAAGTCCTTTATCACCTAATTGTCCATCGAATAAAGTTTGTTCTCCAGCATTAGCAGTCATGTTTGGTTGGAACCAAGTTGTAAATGCTAAATTTTTATCAGCAGCTAAAGTAGAAACCTTTTTATATACTAAAGCTTCGATACCTTGATCTTTAATCGTTGAAAGATCATAATGATTTTTAGAAACTATAGTCCATTTATTTCTGATCTCCATGTCTGAAATAGTAATAGAATTATGGATTCGATCTCTAATACCATCTGCTACTGGACTAAATACAGTTTGATATTGTTCTGGTTTACTAGTCTGTGTATATTCTGCCTGTAACTCTTCTCCAAATACTTCTTCTAAACCAACTGTTAAGCCGTCCATCTCTGTTTGGATTGCTTGTCCTGTTGCATCGTCTCCAACTATTGTAGAAGTTCTCTCTTCATATTTTCTTAACATTACTCTCCAGTAAGTCATTTCCATATTGAATTCATCTGCAAAAGAAACCGAAGCAACTTCATACATTCTATTCATTAGTGGGAAATATAAGTAATCTCTAGATCTTGGTGCTTTACCTGCTCCAAATGCAGCTTCCATTTGACCTTTTGTAATATGTACTTCAAAGTCTTCCCAACCCATTCCAAATATATCAAACTGGAAATCTTGTGTTGGCATTTCATTATCAGGTACCATTATCTTAACCTGGCCTTGTGCTTGTACATTATAGAGTGAGTATTCCATAAGTACAACATCTCTAGATCTTTTATCTGGTTCTACACTAAAATATTTTACTTCATGTCCCCACATATTAGTGGATAACTCTGTAAGTTCTTTATAGATGGCAGTTGGTTTACTTAAACTATATGGATTGTAAACAGGATCTTCACATGCTACTACAACATTTGTACACCCATCTAAATAGGGGTCGTTACAGTCGTTACAAATTTGAGGACAAGATTCAATTGTTCCTGCTTGTGTTTCTAATTCAAAAGTTACACTAAATAGACTAATTGAATGTAAATCTGAAAGTGCAGCTACTTCTGCTCTAATGTCAATCCAAAGTGGTTTTGTTGGGTCAAAAGTTTGACCTAATAAATCAGCTGGAGTTGTGTTAATATTAAGAGGGCTAAATTCAGACATTTGTCCACCATCACTTACTGTACCTTCTTGTGAATATCTCCATTCGTATGCAAATCTATTATTTGTATCTGGTATTTTATACCATGTTGCATTGGCAGCAGAGAATGTAGCCGGAGCAGTTATAGTAAAACTATTAGTTCCAACAGTTGCAATCTCTAAAACATTAGAACCTACTAGTATTTTATCACCAGCAACTAAATCTAGATTAACTCCGGTACCTATAACATTAACATTTCCTTCAGTTATTTGTAAAGTACCTATAGTATTAGCCGAGCTAACACCCGCTAAAATACCCCAAGACAAAACCCTTAGCGTATCTAAATACGGTTCTTGAAGTTTAGCGAAAATTTGGTCGCCTATTTGATTTGCAGTAAAATTAGTTACCATTTAGTATGAAGACTATTTTAGTCTATTTTTTATTATATATCTGAATCTTTATCAGTGATTAAAAGCATTTCAGGATTATCAGCTTCATATCCCTCTAATTTAGAAATAAAAGCATTAGTTACACTAAAAACTTCCCCATTATTGTTCTCTGATAAGTACAGATCTAATTGATTTAAGAAGTCTCTTACTTTAATCAATTTAAAATGTTCATTATATTCTAATAATCCAGCTTTATGTAAAACCCTATTAACTAATGATACTTCATTATTATGAAACATATCAAAGGTTCTAATAAAACCCCTAAGAACTTTTATATCGTATTTAATAGTCTTTGCCTGATCTACTTTAACAATTCTATTATAGCTTGAGTTTGAATTTAAGTTAACTCTAATATATTTTAGATTTGGCATAGTATCAAAAATTTGCCAAATAAAATAAATAGACGTAGCTTCTTTATGAATAGCAGTATCACTTACCGCATTAAATCTATTAATATCTTTTTTAAAATATTTGGTAAGATAATCCCTCATCGTTGTAACAGAAACCACCCTACTAGTATCTGAGCCGTGGTTTTTAGCAACGAATCCCCTAAGAATAATACCCCAAAGTTTTAAATCAATAGAGTTATATTTATATAGAGTAATATCAATTATCTCTGAAAATGTATCACTTTGTGTAGACATCTATTTGCTCTTCAATTTTTTTAAGGTCAGCGTATAATTGATCTTTAGCAAACAGTTTTAATTCACCAAACTCACGATTACCTATTTCGTTTTTATTCATATAAAGCTCTACCGCTCTATCACTTGGATTATATTTATCAACCGTATTTTTCTTAGCTTTCTTAGTTTTAGTATAAAACCATCTAGGCACTGATTTAAACCTAGCAGCGACCATTGACCAACTATCTACTACATTACCTCCATTAATACCATTGATATTAAACATCATTGCATTAGCTGGATATTTAATAGACATAAATCTATTAATCATAAAGTGGTGTCGCTTCTTATTATGTTGTTTTATTTTCTTGTAGTGTGCTGGCTTTGTGAACATGATTTTCACAAAGTCAAATAACTTAGTTTCGTCTAGCATATTGATTATACGTTAATAAGTGGGAAAGTTTACTTACACCACTCGTTAAAAGCCATTGTATATGCAGCCTCATAATCATAACCTTCTTTCATAAGTTTATTAGCCCATTCTTGAACTTCTGCCCTTAATCCATAAGCATTAGCTTCTGCTAATATTTCTTCAATTGTAAGATAGTCATCTAGATTCATGATTTGCTCTGGCATTAAAATAATTTTTTAGTTGGATCTTTCTTAGTAGACTTCTTAGTCTTTTTACCTACTAACTTCATTGGAGGCTCTTTCTCTTCTGGAATATCCATACCCGCAAATGCATCTGGGGCAAAATTGTTTTTCTTTGCACCTTCTAACCAATCAGTATCTGCTAAGATTTTATCCATTTCAAATAAAGCTTCTTTATTTTCTAATGCACCTTCCCAATCTTTTTCAATAGCATCATAAATAGCCTTTTGAATTGGATCTGGAATAGTTTTATTATGCAATAACATTAGACCGATATTACTAGTAAGATTAGTTTTAATTAGAGTTAAAGAACTATGTCCTACTACTCTGTAAATAATATCAGATAGTTTATCTTTAGCTTCTGATGAGAATAGGTAGTCAATCTTAAAGTCTTTATATTCTTTGACAAATTGATTGTAGATAGACTCTGCAGTTTTGTCTGTAATAGAATAGTTTCTAAGTTTACCTGTCTTCATTTCTTTCTGCCATGTAATTACAGATGGGATATTATCTGATTTATCACCTGTTAGTATTTTCTTAAAGATAAATTCATCACAGTCAATTTCTGTAATACCGATCTTGTTAGCTCTTACCCAACCCATAATATCTTTTTGATATGCATCTCGCATCATGTGTTGTCCGCCCATATTGAATAGCATATCATCTTCTGTCATGTCTTTAGAGGCTGATAGAGCCATGTCTTGCTCAAAGCCTTTATATCCATAGAGAGATTTCTTGGTGTTGTAGTACCATACCGTATGCGCGTCATTTGTAGTAGAATAGTTGACTAACTGAATAAGGTCTCTGTCACCTGTCCATACAATACAAGATTTACCCCTGGCATTCAACATTGTTGACCAACCAAAGATAACATCATCTGCTTCTGCGCCTTGGATTTGATGTACAGTTACACCTTTCTTAGCAACAATTTTTTGAAATGCTTCATAAACTTCATAGACTGCTGTCCAATCTACTGTTTTGTTTTGTTTTCTTGTACCTTTATATTGTGCATCAGGGTACATATCCTTTCTCCATGATTTAGAGTCTACTGTCAAAACTACATCATCGACAAACATCTTAAGCTTACGCATTTCAGATGCAAAGTCAATTGCTAGTTTTCTCATGAACTGAGACTTCTGTTTATCGTCACCGAGTAGAAGTGTATCGCCTTTAGGCTTGGGTAAGACAAATAATCTACTGAAGACAAAGTAGTTACCGTCGATTAATAGTGTATGTTTTCCCACTTTCATATTTTGTGTGTTTTAATTCCTATACTAATATACGAAAAATATTTGACATAGAAAAATGTTTTGGCATTTATTTTGTTTATTCTTTTACAATTCCTTGAATATCATATACACAACTTAACATTGTGATTACCGGGTCTATTACATGAACTCTCTGAGCTTGATGTTTAGCTACCGAAATAATTACTTGCGGAATATGCTTTACACTTTGCAATCGTTCTTGTTGTATATATTCTACAAACTCCTCACCTAATGATTGTAAAACATCGTCTACTCTATTAGAATAATTACTAACCAGGAGTTGATAATTCTTAGCTGGATCTGATTCGTTAAATACTAAATCAAAAACATCTTTATAGACTGAGTTAAACTTCTTAACATCTTCTACCGTAATATCTGTAGTACCTTGTGTCTTATAGCCTTGTAGTTTATTTAACGTAGATCTAAGATCTGGAAAGTTACGTCTAACAAATTCTACGAGTGCATCTTTTTGAATAGACATACCCTCAGCTTTACATATCTCGTAAACTCTCCTAATATACTTCTTAGTTAATTCAGATTCTTCTTCTTTATCAAAGTCGAAATTAATAACTTCAAATCTTGATAGAATTGGATCCGGTAGTTTATTGATATAATTACATGTTGCAATAAATCTAGAATTACTAGCGAATTGCTCCATTGTAGCACGAAGTGCTTTAAAGAACTGATCAGATACACCATCAACCTCATCTAGTATTACTACTTTAAACATTCCAGGAGCATCCATAATAGACACTGTAGAACAGAAATCTATAATCTTAGTTCTGATTACATCCACAGATGTGTCTGTAGATGCGTTAATGTAAAGGTAAGGTAAACCGAATTGATTCACTATAGCCTTAGCACAAGATGTCTTACCGGTACCAGGAGAGCCTGCAAATAGCATATTCTGTACTAGCCCATCTTTAAACTTAGACATCACACGTTCTGGTAAAATAAGATCATCGAAGTTCTTAGGTCTATACTTCTCTGTAAATAATTGGTTTATTGAATTCATCATACGACATTGTTTAGTTATTATAGTACCATAGTACCGAAATGTTTCATAGATAAATATAGTATATGGATATAATTATCAAAAAGACTGGTGGCCCTTGGCCGGCAAACAGATACGGTATTATTCTAAAGTACTTACCGAGATTTTTAAGAAAGTTTCTAATTAATCATAGGAATCTTGCTAAATGGTCTGATGATGACCAGTTTATGGAATGTGTCCTAAAAATGCAGAGGCCAAAGTCTACAACTTCCACTAAGATCTATTGGGATATGGTTAACGATAGAGCCCTAGACGAAAAAGGTCTAGAGAGGTCATATAATACTATTGATTGGTATTGTGCTATTTCACTTAAACCTATTAAGTCTAAGTTTATGAACTTCGATCTTGAGAATTTTATCCATCCAGAATATTATGATGTGTTAGATGCTCCGATGGTAGATAGTCGTATACTTAAATCATCAGTTGACTTTCGTAAAAAATGTAAAAAACTCCTGCTCGCAGAACGAGAGGAGTTTCTTAAACTTGCTAAAAAGAACGCGAGGCGCTCTCTTTAATATTACATTAACGCTTTAAATCTATCAGCAACAGACATACCTTCATAAAGTTTAATCTTCTTAGGTAATTCTTCTTTTGCTTCTTCAACAAATTCTTTAGCATTTTCTTTATCATCCTTAGAAACATCTTCTACTGGATATTCTTCGTCGCCAACTTTAAAAGTCTTTTCGCCTTTTGCAATTGCTTCTGCTCTTGCAGCACCGAATTCATTTCCTTCTTCAA
>Ga0181377_1000265_pt1 | contig 20449 bp, 19 predicted proteins | sample LowvirmetaG_9_FD_130160 | JGI IMG/M metagenome (GOLD analysis project Ga0181377, IMG submission 130160) | Marine viral communities from the Subarctic Pacific Ocean - Lowphox_13 viral metaG | ecosystem: Environmental > Aquatic > Marine > Oceanic | place: Subarctic Pacific Ocean | collected...
TTATTTGAGCAGGATCACTTGAGCTTTGAACGTCAAGCACATATGCTGGCGAACACCCAATCCCTAAGTTACCTGATTGGTCAAATGCAGATAGCGCACCTCCAACACTATTTCTCAACTCAAGCAAGTTAGCTGAAGAAAAACTGTTTTCCTGAACTATAAGAGGTATCTTTGTATTTTCGTTACCACTAGAGCCAGCAGGAGTTAAAAGATGCAAACTACCACTAGGCGAACTCGTCCCAATCCCCAAGCTCTCCGCACTCGCATCCCAGAATAACTTTGCGGTGGTGCCTGTGTCCTCATAAAAGCTGATGTCGCCGCCTGAAGAAATGCGCATACGTTCTTTTGCTAGAGTATCAAAACGTAAAATTCCAGTGCTTTCGTTACTTATGGCCATTGAGTCATCAGTCTGGTTATAAGTAATCTGCCCAATCGTTCCTGTGTTAGCTGCATTTTCAATTTTAAATATAACTTGCTCACCAGATACGTTTGGATTTTTAACAGTCAGCCCATCGCTGGTGATTGTGCCTGTGACGTCAAGCGCACCAACGATATTTGTAGCATCTAGGTTTGTTGTACCGTCTACGTCTATGTCACCAGAGATGTCTAATGAAGCAAAAACAGAAGTGCCTGTTGCTGTAACGGTGCCAGTTACGTTAATACCTGTAGAGGTAGTTTCTAAACGTACATCCGTTCCGCTGTGGAATATTCTTACCGCATGATCGTAGCCACCACCGTCACGCATTTCCATGTATGTGTTAGAAGCAGCATGTTCTCTGAAATAGATATTATCAGAGTTAATATTAAAGCCACCATTTGCAGTAATGTTTAACGGCTTGTTGTTTGCTGCAATAATGTTTGAGTTATTTAAGTCATGCTCAATTGTAAGATCACCATGAGTTCCAAATCTAGCTTCATTGCCATCGCCAAATAACAAGTTACCAGTCATGCTGTCGCCAGTAACATTAACAAAGCCAGACGCATCTAAAGCCGCAGCTTGCCAAGCACTATCGTTATAAACCTTTAGAATATTATCAGTTGTATTAAAGTATAAATCACCATTGCCTAATGAATCCCCGTCATTGTCTAATGTAGGATCACTAGCTTTAGCGCCAAGATAAGTGTCATCAAAGTTATCAGCAGCCAACTCAGCAGCAGCCTGTGCAGCTTGAGCAGCTACCTTAGCAGCCTCGGCCGCAGCAGCATTTGCAGCCGCGCCAGAAACAGAGCTAGCAACCCCAGCAACTGTCGTAATGTGTGCGCTAATTGGTGCAAGCGTATTAATGTTGGCTATGTTGTTAGCTATTGTAGATAAGTATCCAACAGATGGAGCAACAGTATTTACATTAGCAATGTTGTCAGCAACCGTGGTTACTTTAGTTATAACATTAGCGACATCATTAACGTCATCTATATTTGTAGCGACTAGATTAATGTTTGTTGCGTTGCTGTTTACTGTAGAAATGGCAGACGTAATTCCAGCAACAGTTGCAACATTGCCAGAAATACCAGCAACAGTATTAATATTAGAAATGGCACTAGCAACAGTGTTTACATTAGTAATAGCAGCACCAACAACATCTACATTGCTTATAGAACCACCAACCAACTCAACTTGGTCAAGGCTGTCAGCCACATCATTAAGATCAGAGATAGAGCCAGCAACACTATTAACATTAGTTATGTTTGTATTGACTGTATTTACATTAGATATGCTAGAAGCCACAGAAGTAACTGAGGATATATTAGATCCTACGCTATTGACGTTACTAATCGCACCAGCAACCGTTGTAATGTTAGCCTTAATGCCATTAAGAGAAGTAATCTCAGATGCAATAGATGCAATGCTTGTTAGCTCATTGCCACTTGGCCCAACTTCTAATGCGCCAGTAGTAGAATTAAACTGAACGGTCTTTCCTAAGCGACTAGCTTTAGCAGGAAGGTCCAAAGACACACCCACTTCATAATCATTTAAAGATATAGAGCGTGATACTCGGTCATCTAAATCAGCAACCTGAGTAACAATACGATCTAGCTGGTCATTTAAGGAAGATGCGCTGTAAGAAGAAGTAAGATCAGTTGTACGCTCAAGCGGCACATCCCTAACTATAGCAATCTCTGCGCCAGCAGTTTGACCGCTACTCGTTGTAATAGATCCAGTTGATCCGCTGCCGCCTGTAACCGTGTAAGCAGATGTAGCCAAGACCGAGCCGCCTACATATACAGTAAGGTCAGTGCTTGCAAAGAATTCAAAAGGAACTGTGAATACAGTTTGCCCTGATGTTGCTGTGTAATTAATACGGGGATTGTTGTTTGATACGTTGATTGCCATGTGTCACCTCTCCTCTGCTTTTCTCATAAAGAAGCAAAGAAGAACAATGCACAAATAATCTAAGACAAATTACTGCGCCCAAGCTCTGGTAATTTGATTGATGTCATCCTTTAAGAACCAAAGTCGAGCAAACGGAGCATTGCGAGCTATTGTTTTTGCTCCTTCTCCATACTCGCCACTAGCAAATTGATACATACCATTTCCAACATCAGCCGCCCAAGATGGGCCAGCACCAGCTAATCCAGTTACAGCATCTAATGCGCTAGGTTCTTGAGGAAACTTAGCCGCTAATATGCCGCCAGTAATATTAGGGCCACCAAGCGCAAGTGAAGTGTGCATAGCTGTATAAAAAAGATCTGAGTACAAAGCCATAACTCCACTCATATCAAAGCTTCTAACAAACTTGTCTTGAGCAGACATTTCTTCCCAAACAAAGTCAGGTGTTCTTAAACTTAATGAAAGATAGGCAAGGCCAAGAGAAGTAGATATGCCAATCATTCTATTCTTAACTTGATTAGTAGCTAATGCTGCAACAGTCTTGTTTAAGTTTGCAAGCGTGTAGCTATAAAACTGAAATGGCAATCCCATAAGGCCATTTTCAATTCTAGCATAACCACGAATTTTAGAATCTTCCTGCATTCCAAATTTCTTAGCAACACTCATAGGTATGTAAGCAACACCATCTGTTATGATTGGTTTGTCAGCTGGAGTTCCTGACATAATTGTATTTAACACACCACTATTAAGGGCGGTTCTGAACTTAGCTACAGTTTCCTCAGCATCATCTAGCTCAACCTTGTATCGCTTGTTTGCTTCAAGCTTAATGCCTTCTTCTTTTTGATTGCGAATATAATTATACGCAACTTCATCAATTCGCTTCTCGTATTGAGATATTGTTTCCCCAGCTTTTTGAAGGTTTGTTGTGTGATGTAATTCATGCAGCAATATAAATTCATAGTAATCATCTGCCGAATCTATAAGATCAGCATTTTTAATTAACTGAGTTCTGTGAACGTGTATTTCTTCTGTAATCTTACCTCCTGCTAACAACTCATCTGTGCGCTGAAGCATTTCATCTTTTTCTCTAGGGCTCGATTTAAATAACTCATAAATTTTTTTTATAGCAACTGAATCAATGTAAATTGTATTTGGCATTCCGTCTTCAAAGCCAACAGATAAACCTAAAGCCCCTTCAAAACCAGTTCGCTCTGTAACATCTTTAACAATTTTAGAATCAGTAATAATTCTATCTACAAAAAACTCTGGGCTATATCTAGCTAATAACTCCTCTTCAGTCATGCTAGATACTAGCTTTGGCTTTGGCCTTTTGTAAGTCTTGCGAGTTTCTGCAAGGATCTTATCGTAATCAATTTTAGTCCATTCATCAGTATTAGCCATATACAAATTGGTATCTGACTTTTGCCAAGGAGCTTTTGCTATTTTAGCTGCATCCTCTGCGCCAATCCCGTAGCGAGACAACCACGTTAGCTCTTGTGGTGTAAGATCTTTGTATCTGATTGAGTAGTCAATAATAGTATGGGCATCAATAATTCCAGCAAGCTGCTTGGCTATTGTGGTCATTGGAGCAAGGCCGTTTAGAATGTAAAAAGCATTTCTTGCGCTGCTAAGAAGATCATTAGCATCTACATTGTTAGATAAATCTTCTACCATTCTCATGTGCGCAGAGCCACGAAGAATATCTATAGCCTCACCAGCAATCCTAACCTCATCTACAGTCATGCTAACTGTATTTTTATCCATAATTGCTTGGACGCCTTTAACTACATTGTCTAAGTCATATTCCATAACAATGCGGCCAAAGTCAGGAAGCGCAGCTAAACCAGCAGAGCCCATGTAACTGAATGAAGCGGCTTCTCTAAGAATAAATGCAGCCCTCTGACTCAAGCTATCTGGATTTCTAATTACTGCACCAGAAACGCGATCATACATATGCATGTAATCTCTACGCATTTTATTTATATCTTTTGTAGAAAACCCTTTGGCTATCATTTCTGCTTCCATATCAAGCAGAACTCCATCTACATCTTTGCCAAATGCTTTTGCATATTCATAGCGTGGCTCAATGCGAGCGGCATATGTCTTCATTACAGCAAGCGGATCAGTAACAATAAATTTAGTAACAAGTTTGTTAGGTATGTCTATTTGACGATGGCGAAAGTGCTTAGAGCGACCATAACCAAATCCAATGCTATCAACATTGGTAGGATCTTTTTCATTTAAAATCCTAGCTATTGTAGTCTCAACGCGCTCTTGAATAGCTTCTACACTTGTTGCTAAATGCACTCGCTCAAACATAGCAGTCTGAGCATTCTTTTCATAAATGTATGGATTGCTTTGATACCAGTTAAACAAAACTTCAGAAAACTCTTTGCGATTGTTCTTAATTGCAGTCGCATCCCAGAACCTAGGAAAGAATATATCTTCACTCTCAGGAGTAACCTTAACTTCTTCTAAGGCAAGTTTAGTTGTTCTTTCATCTGCAAGTCTTTCACCGAGCAAAGCAAGACGATTATCTAACATCTGAACTTCAAGCTTGCCGCGTTTAGTTCCTTTTAGCTTAGCAGATGCTAGCCTTGTATTTAGTGATGCTATCTCTGCTTCGAGTTGCTCAATCTTAACGGCAACTCCTTTGTTGGTTCCAATTAAACCAACGCTCTCTAATTGCTTTTCTGCTTTGGCAAAGTAATCATTAATAACCCCAATAGCCTTAGCCTCATTTTCAGTAAGGTCAGCAGAGTTCTTAATTCTTTTTTCGCTAACTCTTGTTAGCCAACTTCTATAGGTATCTTCACTACGAGAGGCGCGGCGAGCAAGATCAGACACGTTAATGTCTAATGGTGTTATCTCAGCAGCGCTTGTATCAGACGCCCACAACTTAATAAGTTTATCATGCGAAGCTACCCACTTACCATTGCTTACCGCCGCTCTCTGAGCAACTGACTGAGGTGTAGGAAGCCCTATAGAATTAAGAGCAAGGGCTACACCACTGTCACTAAATGACCGAACAAAGTTTTCTTTTATAGCAGACGGATACTTTGATTGCAGCGCTCGCTTCATTGGTGTTGACACTGCTTTGTACAAAATACTGTCAGTAAAAAATGAAGGCATGATTTTGAAGGGATCTTTTAAATCTATTTCTAAAGATTCTAATTCCCTAAATGCTTTTTCATTTCTGTAAGCTTGCGCTGTTCCTCTAAGCACTTCAGCTCTTTCTTGAAAGTCTTGAACAGTTTCAGCGTAACCTTCATATGAATTAGATTCTTTTTCTGTAGCAGCAGCAGATTCTTCAAAAGTTTGAATAGTAGCGTTTAAATCATCATCGCTAAGATTTCCATACGGCCTTTCTTCCCTAGGAGGCGCAGATGCAATATCTTCTCGACTAAGCCCTTCAAGATTATCTATGCGACGAAGCATATCCATTTCTTCTTGAATAGCTTTTTGCGTGTTTGCATGAGCGCGAGCTTTAGCTGTTATTGGAGCGCCAAATGTCCCACCTATACCAGCCCCAAATATAGCTGTTGTTGCAATATTTACTGCACTTTCTTGAGCAGTTTGCAACGGATCAAACGGTTGAATAACTGCACCTTCTAATCCTGCTTGAATAGCAGCAGTACCAGCGCCCACACGCAAAGCTGACTTCCCAATGCCAACAGCAGGGCCACCAAACGGAAGCGCTATAAGATTAATAGGATCAATAATACCCGCTACTAACTGAGCGCCTATTGTTGACTCAGAAAGAACTTGTCTACGTGTTGCGCTTTCATCAATAACTCTTTTCATGTCAGCCATATGCTGCTGACTTGTAGCTCTGGCTAATGTTTCTGCATAAACTCCGTAGCTGCCCAAGTCTTTCATTGGATTGTATCCAGATTCTTTTTGAATCCCGTATCTAGCTGTTTGACCTATAGTTTCAAACAAGGGATCAAGAGTATAACCTACAGAAGCTGACAGAGTTTCTCCAAAAGTAGGTCTGCCGCTAACTATATCTCTTTGGAAATATACTGGAGAATATTCATTAGCCATTAATTAAGCTCCATCATCGGGCCTTGCAGTCCAGCAGTAGGATCAACGTTAAACATTGTACCGCCACCAGTAATAACAGCACCTCCAAGAGCATCTGTTGGAATGCCACGAGGAACAGCATGCTTAGTTGTTCCAGAGGCAACTGCGTCTTTGCCTTCTCTATTAGTTCTTTTAGACACCATATCTAAAAATATTCTATCTTTATTGCTTAAAATAAGCGGCGCTCTAATGGGTAAATCCTGCGGACCAGTTTCTGTTACTTCAGTATATACTTGCTCATAACCCCCAGCTTCTGGTGTAGTAATCCTAAATACTGCGTACTGAACTTGCCCTCTAGTTGGCACACCTATTGGCTTTAAGAAAATATTTCCTTTTGGAGCGCTCCACGTTGCTATTACTTGAGCAGTATATGCAACCGCGCCCACATCTTTCATAAGACCAAGCTCGGGAGGCTGTGCATTTGGCTGTGCTTTTGTCACTTGATTAACAATGTAATCTTTAAACAGGTCTTCATTTTTAGGAGCAGCATATGAAATTGGTGCAGCAGTTCTTGCCGAACCATTAGGGCCAAGAACAATACCCTCTCCACTTGGATATGATGCATTAAGCTGACGTTCTAATCTTTTTTTAAGCTCTGCAGCCCCAAGGCCACCAGCTAAAGATATGCCCATTAAATCTAATGTAGCAGCTTTCATTCCATTATATGCAGAAAGAGGCGCATCTTGAATGCCACTAAGCTGAGAAACATAATCATCTAAATTAGTGCCAAGGAAAGTTTCTACATTTTCTTTGTATCTTGGGTTTCTTTCTAGCTCAGACTTAGCAGCAAATGCCCTAGATAAAAACTCAGGATCAGAACCAATAAGTCTAGAAGCATCTGCTAAATAATCTAATACAGAAACCTGACTTTCATCTAAGCCCTGCATCATAGGAGATCTCATAGTTGTCCCCATGTATTCATACTCTCTGTAACTTGTATATTGAGAGAGTAAAGCTACTGGACTTCCTCCTAAAAAGTTTCCACTAGCAAATGAAGAAAGAGATTCCTGCAAGGAGTAAGGCATAGTATTTAAGCCAGCAATAGCATTTAATAAAACTTGACCACGCTCTGTTTGCTGTGCTTCAGCATTTGACCAAAATGTAGATAACGGTTCCCCTTGCAAAACATCAGAAAAGTTTTTTGTAAGAAAGTCATCAACAAACTTTTGATCAGTTATACTTTTTGGATCAAGTTGCCTTTGCCTAAGCCTCTGTTCATTTTCATAATATTTTCTGTCTTTTTTAGCTTGTTCAATTCTGCTAGAGTTTATACTTGCGCCACGATTAAAATGCTCTCTAACTGTACTTTCAGTCTTAGATGTTTTTGCATAGCTAGAAGCTTGGCTTAATAATTCTAAATGCCTAGAGTTTAAATTATCTGTTGGAGCAGAGCCATCTAAATAAGCCTTTGCATCTATAGCAGTTTCTTTAGAAGGATTAGTTTCAAAAAACTCATTAATGCTAGCTTCAGCACCACGGCGCTGTATTTCTTTTAAATATTCCTGCCTTAGAGTTTCATCTAAGTCATCCATTAACGAAAATGTATCTATTAAACTTTGAACCCCAGACGAAATATTTGTGCCTCTAAGTTTATCAAGGCTGTCAATCGACTCATCAAAAGTAGAGGCGCTTAAAGCAGCATTTGCTTTTTTCTCAGCCTCAACATACTTACCAGCCGCATCTCTATACGAACCAATAAAGGGCAAAAACTCATCAAGAATTTTTGGATTAACTTCATTATTAATCTTAATCAAAGCTTCTAATGCTGGCTTTGATGTATCTGGCGCACCAAGAGAAGTTCTAGAAAAAATAGCTTTTTCAAGTTGCTCTGTTTGTTTCTTGGTTAAGCCCTTAACAGCCCTAAGCATTAAACCCTCAACATGAGCGCTAAGTAAGTCATCACGATTTTTAATTAACTGCTCTGAGAGTGTTTTATTACCAGATGCTAAAGCATTTCTAGATTCGCTTGTTAGTCTTGCGTAATTTGAAATTGCTTGCACTGCCACAGTATTAGTAGGTACAAAACTATTTCTTCCTTGATTGGTAGCTTTCGACAATGCTGCTGGCATACTTTGTTGCATGTCAAAGATGCTCATAGCATTCTCTGCTTCTAAAGATCTTAACTCTTGGTCTTGAACTACTTGAGCCGCTTGGATTGCATCAGACAATAAGCCATCAGAAAACTGTTCTAGTTGAGATAAGGCGCTGTAGTTAGATCCAATACCCTTCATTGCATCTGCTATGTAAGAAAACTCTTGAGGAACTGCGCCAGCATTCTGAGTGCCTACAGCATGTTGCAATAGTTTTAGTTTATCTGGGTTGGTAGTTTGAGTAATAGCATATCTTAGTAAGCCTCTAGCTTGAGCCAGTTGACCAGCTTCACCCATATTTAAAGACGCTTGAGAATCAAACAATCCAGAATCCACACCATCATTTATAGTGTTTTGAACCTGAGCAATTACTGCATTTGTTTGAGTCGGGCCTTGAAGTACGCTTGGCCCACCTTGGGCAACCATTGATTCAAAAGCCTCATATCCATTTTCAACGGCTTGCGCTTGAGCCTTGGCTGCTGCCGTTCTTTCCCTTTGTATTTGAGCTATAGATAGACTTGTTTTAGTAGCATTAAGATAAGTTGTGCCTACATCTTGTATGTAAGTTTTGAACTGACCTTCTGCCTCATTAGACATTGCTGCCATGTAATCAGACATTGCTGACTCATATAAAGCAACACCATTAGGATTTCCCTCATACTTTGCTGCTAACTCTCTAGCTTTATTCTGCATTTCATCGTCATAAGACTGCTGAAACCTACGCATAATAACGCGCTGATATGCTTCTGTAGCTATTTGACCAAAACCTTGAGGTGGAGCAAATGCTTGAGGCTTACCAGTATTTGGATCAATTGCTGTAACTTGCTCCCTTACAATAGAAGCCGCCGCCTCTTCACCAACTTTCTCAGCTTGGAATGCAGCTTCTTTAAAAAACTCTCCCGCAAGCTGATTTGCGCTATCAGAAATAGCTTTACCTACAATTTGACCGCCCTCAGAAGCGCGAGCAACACCAACTGGCCCAATTTTAAACTGACGTTTTTCTCTAATTACAGCCATATTTATTCCTATCTATGTGGGCCTGTAGCTGGTGGGCCATAGTTTGGCGTTGCTGCGCCAACTTTACTATAATTCGATATACCGCTTGCTAACGTAGTAAAGGCACCAATGGTTGCAGCTTGACGTTTAGCTCTACCTTCCACTCTAGCAGCAGTTGCTTGCTGTTGAAGCCTTGCCGCTTCCGCTGCCCCCATAAAGTCAGATCTGCGAGTATCGTCAGAAGCAATTTCTTTTTGTTTTTCAAGAAATGCTTGCACAGATCTGTCTGATATATCTCTACCAGCAGCAGAAAACGCAGCCATATTTGCTGATAAGTTTGATCTATACTGCTCTAATCTGTCATTATGTCTTTGCCTAGCTTCAGTCTGACTTCTAACTTTATCTGTTTCGATATTAAAAGCATTTAACTCAGCCGATCTTTGCGCTGCCTGACCAGCAGCCATTTGACCAGCAGCACCAACAACACTTCCTATAAGTCCAAGCATTTGAAACATTAGACTATTAACTCCGCTACTATGCCATTTACCTGCATTGGTAATGGACTGTCTTGCTCAATGGTTATCTGAGGATTCCTACTGTAACCAAGCAATCTAACTTCTTTCTTGCCAGTAAAACTTGAGCTTATAGCTGGCCTACTGTTTACCTTCATGGATTCAGTAGCTTTAACATCAACAACAACATTCGTAATTCCCCTTACTTCACCAGTTGCAGGGCCAGTACCCATAGAGGCATCTACAGGATTGCTAATTACTTTGGCTGTGTACTTTTTGCCGACATAAACAACACTATTTGTATCAGGATTAGAGGAACTTAATGCACTTGTGTCTATTGTAGGGCCAGCAATTACTGTAGCTGTACTATACTTTACAGCAGAACCTTCTGTAAAAATTACGTCAACCGTATCTGAAGCAGAAAATGATCTAAGGTCTACATACCTTCCTGAGGATAAAGTTCCATCTACATCTACGGTCAATGCAACAGATGAACTAGAAGGACTTCCCAGAGTGTAGTAAATCTCAATAAAGTTATTTGAAGAGTCTGCATCAGTAACAGTTTGAACAGTGTTATTTAAGCTGGTTAGTGTAACTCCAGCGGAGGTAAAGACGCTATTGTTTGAAAGACCAGTTATATAAATTGAGTCGCCAACCGCAAGAGTAGACGGGGCAGAATAAAACCTTAGCTTTACTGTAGCAGATCCAGACGTCCAAACCCCTTGAGTGTTAAAGTCAGTAAATGTAGCTGGATTATAAGTAACGCTAGACCAATTATCTAAACCAATGTCATCGCTAAACTCACACAAATGAAGCTTGTTGCTATAATAAACATTAGCAAACAAACGATTGTGTATAGCACATACAGATGAAAATGTTCCATCTGTTGTAACTCTAGTCCAAGATGCTTTCTTCTCGGCCCTGTTAGAGCTAAACAAAGTTATCTCACCATTTGATAAAGTAAAAGCTGCATATGAATCTGGAAGATCAAAGCCGCTATGAACTACCGCTAAATACTTTGGAGTATCTATTAAATGAGAAGCAATAGTTGATATTGAAGTTGAGGTATATGCTTCCTCTGTATCTGTATACAAGTATTCTCTTACTGTATTACCACCCATTTCAGTAAAGATAGTTGCCCCATCAATAGAAGTAGGCTGAACGAACTCACACCCATATGGTGTTTGCTTTCTAATCTGAGCATTTGTAGGCGTAATGGCTTGATTTAAGTAAGTCGGTATATACAATTCACCAGTCGCAGTGAAGATCTGCAAGTCACGGTTAGAAACCATATATCTAATTTGGTTTACATCACCAGTAGCAGCAACAAGCTGAATAGAATCAGAATCAGCAGCATCACCTACATCAAAGTTAAAGAAGTTTCCAATCTTGCTCATCCAGATATTATCTGGCTCTGCTATGCTACCACCAAAACAAAGTCTATTTTCATGAAAGGTAACGGCAGCAGGATAACCCCTTACAGAAGACCAAGACTGCTCATCCCAATCCTCAGTGGGCGCATGAGTAACAATCTTAACATTGCCGCCTCCATCCTCTGAGTCATTAGAATTAGAGCCAGCAGTTATTGTATATGTATTCTCATCGATAATACCGGCTACAGTTCTAGCGCCATTTATTTGGCTGGCATTAATGCCGCCAACAGCAGAAGCCTCTTCAACTGTAATACTTTCACTGCCAGAAAACCCATGATTTAAATGAGTTACTTCTATTATCGCAGATCCATCAATTGTTCTAAGAGGATTTAAAACAGAAAGCCTAATTTTTAATTCATCAACAACAGTGCCAGTTACAACGGTAGAAGAAGTGTAACCAGTTATTTCAATCTCAGAGCCGCCATACCTAACCGTAGTCCCTACATGCCCTGATACCCAGTATGCAGAACTTGTGGTAAGGGTAACGCCTGATCCAGTAGTCGCAGAAGGATCTAGTGTTACCCCACTAGCTTGAAACTTAGAATAAGGTTGATAGGTAACTTTATTATCTGCTCTCTTATCAAAACTATAAACGCTAATCTCAAAAGCGTCTAATGCAGTTCTTGTTAGTATTCGTGGTGCGAATAACGGATGGCAGATAAACATTACATCGCCGTACTGAGCAAATGTATATTCCTGCAAGTAAACCTTATCAAATGGTAAAGCATTACTGCTAGTATCTTGAGTAATAGTTTCTACTAAGTGTAAGTCGCCAGCAGTGGTATAAGTTCCAGCGTTATCTAAGAAGAAGCAGCGAACCTTTTGGTGTTCAACAGAAATTACATAAGCTTCATTATCATCAAACTCAAACTTAAATAAGTGAGACTGCTCTTTATAAGAAGCGTTATACGTTATGCTGTAATCATACTGATGCTTTAAACCATAGCGTTTTTTAAGTGCGCCCTCAGAAGTAACAACCATGTTTTCTACGCGCTGTGCAGAAGAAACATACACAGGAGAATCGGTTCTCATTATTAAGGAATCGCTTATTTCGCCAAACTGAAAGCTATTCTGGGGTACTCTAACTTTCTGCATTAGCTACGCCTTTGACTTATAAACCTCGAAGTGTTTAGCTTTTTAGTTGTTTGTTGTTGTGAATCAAGCCTACGCGCTCTCATCAAAAACTGTTCACCCTTTTGCTCCATTAAAGAAGCAAGCTGTGCATCTCTAGCTACTGAGATTGAAAGCATAGCAGCAACTTGAAACTCTACAGCCATTGTAAAGTAAGGAGGCCAGTAAGCCTCATCTGCTCTAAAGATATAATCTGCTACAAGAACCTCAGTCTCGTTAGCATCGCAATAAGCTTTATCCCCATAAGTATCATAGATAATAGGTTCATCGTTTATTGTTATAGCACTAAGCATAATAAGGTCAGACGGAAGCTGGTAAGCTGCATCGTATCGACCAGTTGGTGCTGCCACAAGTCTGCTAATCTGTTGTTGATTTGTAGCAAAGCGCCATCTTGAGTTAGTTAGTGAAGCGCGAGCAACGTCTTCATATACAGCATCAACCACATCTGCCTCTACCGTTCCCTCGTCAAACGATTGAATCGGAGAGCCGCCCATAAGAATAGACGCGCGAGAACATACTTTAATTGCTGTATTTGCTGGCATGGTAAGTCGGGGGCCGAAGCCCCCTCCCTTTATTAATCAGAGTCAGTCGCTGTAATCGCAACACCATTTACAATGTCTACAACAGAGCCATTGTTAGCATTACAATAAGCATGTGAAACAACTGGTGTGCCGCCTGTAGATGTTACAACAATCATGTAATCATTTAAGGCAATCATACCAGCGGCATCATTGAAGTATCCAGCAGTGTTTACTGTAGCAATGGTATCCGTTGTGCTGTAGTGCCACAATGAAAAACCAGATGCGCCAGCTACACGGCTAAGACTTTGTGCGCTATAAGCCATCAAGTAACTCCTTAGTTGTTGTCGAGAACTTCAAATACACCGTCATCATCAATAACGACAGAACCCATAGACATCATTGATGTCGCAAGGTGCGCTACTTTCTGCGGTACATAATTGACCTCGGTTTGAACATCAGAGTTGATTCCAATGCCTACAGCGCGAGCGTGGTAAGCAAAGTTCTTGCCGCCAGCTACTGCTGAAGTTGAGAAGATCTTAAAGCCTAAGAACTCTTTCATTGTCATGCCACCAGCAAATGGTAAGTTTTGCGGTCCAACATAATCAGATGAGGCAAACTCATCAATGTTAAACAAGTCAGCAAAACCAGCAGGAGACATAGCAAGATAGCGTTGGCCATCTTCTGGAACATCTTCTGTACCAAAGGTTTCAAACAAGCTTAGGAGATCTGCTTTCTCAATCGCTGAAGATGTATTGTGGATCTGAGTTGAATTAGCACCAGCATCCATAGCTGTTGTAATCAAAGCATCAGTTTGACGACCCAAAGCAGCAGCAGCAGATTGAGCTACAGCTTGACGTTCGTTGATGTTAATCTTCAACTCGTCTAGCTTGTCAATATACTCAGCCGCATAGTAGTCAGCCATAGTGACCTCTACATTTGTGTGCGCCAGTTCCATAGTAGAAACATCGCCATTGCGTGATTTAGTTGATGCAGTACCTTTTCCAATTACTTGGAAGCGAGCAGTTGAACCAGTCACATTGGTTGAGCGGATTGTGTTCCGTAGTTTAGAACCCATACGCTGATATGCCATGTGAACTTCTGATTCAAACTGTTTGATAAAGGCTTGGTCAATTGTATTAGCCATTTTACAGTCCTATTTTGAAGTTACAGTTGCCAACGGGTATCCACTCTTTCACTTCAACAAGGGTATCCTTTCGGGCCTTTCAGTGCGTTATGGGCCGTAATCCCCCATCGTAAACACTTTTTTGATTTAGATTGCAACGCACAAAATCAACGTACTTATGAGGAGGTGATATACTTACACCTACTGGCTCAAAGCCAAGCCACACCGCCCAGTCTATCATAATCTCATAATCAGCAAGTATGGTCATAGTCATCTGAGGCTGTGTTTGCTCTAAATAGTTAAGCAACATCTTCGACCCGCGAGCCATAGATGTGAAGTTTTCTTTAATTTTATGGGAAAACATAAAGAACATCTGCGGATAATCTTGGTCTTCGTTGTACCAAAGACCGCCAACCGCAGTAAATACTTCGCCTTCTTTGCGAACTAAATAGCATTCAGAGCATTCATACATTTCTGTAATGGCTTGCTTAATATCCAAGTGTCCAAGGATTTTAAGCTCTCTTATATTCTCATGACTTAGATTGGCAGCAACTTCATCAATGTGATCAAGAGTAAAAGGGGTTAAGTAAAACTTACCCCTCTTGAGAATCTTAACCTCCATAAAGACGCTTAAACCCTTCTTCTACTTGCTTAACATAAGCAGTGTCATTCTTATCCCAGTACCTAGGGTCTTGCATCATTTGATCTAACTCGGCTTGAGTTGTTTGACCTGTTGGCTGAGTGCCATCAGAAAACGAACCATCCTTAGTTGCCTCCATGATTGCCTCGAGAGCAAGGATTCCTTCATGGCTTTCGCACATGCGCTCAATAGCTGGCAAAGACTTCTCAGGAAAAAACTTGTTTGCAAACATAGACGCTGCTTGAATGCGGTCATTTGCATTGTCACCAAGTTTTGCTGACTCGGCCTCAAGATCAGGTTGGCTTCCATTAACAGCTTGAGCATACATCTCAATGCCCTTTTGAAACTCTTCTTGACCATAGCCATTTTCAAAGGAATGCTCAGACCACCATTGTAGTAACTTATTGTCTACAGCAAGATCGTCATTAACAATATCAGGAAGCTGATAATCCCCAGAAGAATCAGGGCGATCACTAAAGGCCTCTGTTTGTATTTCCTCCAACAATTTATTTCTTATGTCTTCTTCTTTACCACCCAGCTTTGACTCAAGCTCTTTATAGGCTTTAGCTAAGTCTTCACCACTGCTATACTTCTCAGGCAACCACTCAGGGCGCTCTGGCTGACTGTCTTCCGCTACAACAAAGTCACGCTGCTCTTCTGCTGCTGGCGCTTCACTGCTTTCCATCAAGCTCTCGCTCATTTGTTTTTACTCCTATGTGAATGTGCAATACGCTGCTCAATAAGGCCAACTATATAACGCTGGCCCTCTATATGTCGCAACTCTTCCGTAGTCACATTAGGCCCATTAACCATTTCTATGGTAATAGAGCGCAAATAACGAAGAACTTCCTTGCCTGTTGGTGACTCAAATATCTGAGAAATGTTCTGACTTATCTGAACATCTTTGTCAGAAGCCCTCTGTATTCCGTCTAATCCAATGTTAACCTTGTTCGGCAACCATCTGTCCTTGCTGTTGCTGCGCCATCTGCTGCGCTAATGCAGCTATTTGTTTACGCTGTTCTTCATCACGAATCAAGCTCTCTGGCACACCAAATTTTTTTGCAAGGTGAATTGCTGTTTGTTCACTGTCAATTAGAAGCTGCAACATCTCTGGGCCAAAGGCTCCACCAACCAGCTCAAGGAAGCGAGCAACACTAGAAATGTCTTGATTTGATTGAGCTTGTGCAAGCGGAGAGACAGAACGGACTTTAACCTCCCGCCCATTTACTGTAGGAACTTCTATGCGGCCCTGCTTCTTTAGAATGTATATTACTCTTTGAAGTACGGGCTGCACGAGTTCTGCTTGCAATCGACCAAATGCAGATCCCATTCTTCTAGCCAAGTCGCCCATACGTTCAGCTACTTCAGTTGCAGTCGCAGGGGTTTTATCTGGATTCCCAAGCATGTCATTGTATAGCGCACGTTTAATATTCAAGCGCATATCGCTAAGAACAAGCTGAGCTACATCAAAACGACCAGCGGCTTGTATTGGCTGAAGGCCAGCAGATCCCATAGCTTTCGGTATGATTGAACCGGGCACTAAATTAATCGTGTCAGGGTTGATTACGCCATCATCTTCCATCTGGTAAATCCCAGAGATAGACATCTGTGCATTCTCAAGAATAAGTTCAATTGTAAGATTCGTAGTCTTAATAGCAGATAGAGCATTAAGCAGTGGGCCGCGCCCGTAAATCTCACCAGCGCATTTGCCCCAGCGAAAGCAAACAAAAGGATTAGAACCAAGACCAGTCATTTCTTTAGAGTGAACTAAAGTTTTAGTGGTCATGCAGATAGCATAATGAAAGTAAGCCTCTTGATTTTTCTTAGAGTAGTCGCGGCAAACAACCTCAAGCACAGTCGTTTCACGATCAGATCCCATTAAGGACGTAACCTTCTGATCAAAGTTTCCCTTAGGATACATGATAGGAAGATGATCGAACTTAACCTTCTTTCGCTCACGATAGACATGATCGATCTTATCATCGGGACCGGTGTCAAGGACTACATGAGGAAGCGGTATAGCTGAGAAATTTACAGGATTAATTGCATCTCCCTCTTCTACGCACAAGACACCAGTACCCACAGCCAAATCCATGAAGGATTCATGAACCTCTTGGCTGAAATTAGAATTCTGAAGAACCTCGAATACATACTCAGTTACTTCATCAAGCTCGTTATCTACAGCCTCACGCTGATCGGGCGGCACTTCACTGCCAGCCATAAGATCAGCCCAACGGGCAAAGTTAGGAACTAAGCCAGACTGTAAGCGACTAGCAAACTCCTGCACACCAACTACCGCAGTCTCATCAAAGATCTTATCATCCCTGCGCTGCCCAGCTTCTTCGTAGTAAAATGATTCACGCTGAGGCAAAGCATACTCATAGCATTCCTCAAACAACGGAACCCAGTTCTCACGAAAGGCTTTTGCCTTCTGATAACTTTGAATATATTGCTTTGCTATATCAGCCATTAGCCAAACCTACCTAAGAATCCACCGCCAGAAGCACGGAATAAAGAGCGTCTTCCTGCGCCACCGCGCATACCGCTTCTCTGCGTTTTGCCCTCTAAAGCTGTAGAAATATCTTCCCGCTTTTGCTTGGCTCTTTTCTGAATCTCTTCAGACTTAGCTTCTTCAGCTGCTATACGCTGCTCTGCTGCCGATTCTTTTTCGGCCTGACTTGGACCACCACCGCCAAAACACATATTAATCTCCTTTGTTTTCTACTCGTAAGCATAGAAGGGAGCAAACATCAATGCACAAAAAGTTATAGCCTAGACCAAAAGCTTGGTTTGTTTCTTTGCTTTGGGCCTCTACTAAAGACATCAAAGTTGCGCTTGGCAATCACAGGCTTAGCTGGTCTTTGGCTGTTCATTAATGCTCTACCCTCACCAGCACCTAAGAATAAATACTGGGCTGCATCATGAACGTGGCTAAACATATTCTTATCTGGTTTGTCTGCGTATCTTTCGCCGCTTACTTCCATACGCTTATAGGCATAACCACCCTCAAAGCCCTTAATTAACTGGGGGCAACGCCTGTCTATTAGTAGTGCTGGCTTACCTTCAACCATCTTCGTTAACTGGGAGGATACAGATTCAAGCCGAAGGTCAACAGAGTTGGAAGGCGCAGGAAACGCCTTCAAGCCAGCACCGCGCAGAATATGAAAGGGAGTCGATTCATCAGTCTGCGCTCTAAAATCACCCGCAGGATCGCCGTAAATAATTACCTCAGAGGCAGCAGCAAACCTAGTGGATAGTTCATTTCTAAGAACCTCGGCAAAACGCACGATGCCCATGTCTACCGCCACAATTTCTGACTGTAGAAACCATCTTCCCCTTACCTTTTGACCAAAGACCGCAGCAGGAGTTAGACCAAAATCCACGCCAACATAAACTGGCATGCTGGCAGCAACGGGTATTTCTTCTTCTGCTATGTGAACTTCTGATGCAAACATTGGATATACAGGCTTTCCGTCTTGAATATGACCCAGCCGATTCATCACATACACATCTATCCATGATTTAGTCTTGCCTCGAATAAGGTTCGAGTAATAAGTCTTAAGCATGTTCTTTGTGTTTTCAGCCTTTGGGTTTGGATCATAGTCTTCTATTTCTCCGTCTTCTGTTTTCCTCTCAACCATCCCAGAGGGCTGGGTATAGAAAGACCAGTTATCTGGTTTGACCAGCATCTTAGCTTGCTCACGCGGAATATGATCTGGGATTGGAACTTCGCCAGACATAATGGGCCACCAATGATCTTCTTCAGGGGCGTTGGTATCGGCAATAACGCCAGTCCAAGAAGGCCCACCATCACGCATAGAAGGAAAACGGCCAACACGCATCGTACAGGCATCGATAATACTTTTAGGAATCTCTCTAGCTTCGTTGATCCAGATCCCTGTAAGTTCCAAAGAAAGAAGTTTCTTAACGTCTTCGGGCCTATCAAGAGCCAAGAAAAGAACCTCAAGATCTATGTCTCCCTTTTTAATCCTATGGGTGTATGGCACTGACCAAGTAAACTTACCCCAGTCATTTTCCGGAAACCAGTCTAGCCAAGTCTTGATAGTAGTAGTTCTAAGCTGTGGATTGGTATTACGAATAATAGCCCAGCGGCTTTTGCGTATTCCGTCTGGGCCTTTCTTCTGTTGAATAGCGCGGCGAAACACTTCTACACAACAACCAACAGACTTGCCAGAACCAACTGGGCCTCTTACGCCACGAAAGAAGGTATCATCTTTCATAAAGGTCTTGAGTACATCGCCATCAGGCTTGTACTTAAAGTCTATCATCTATAACCTTTATCAACTCCAAAGCGGATCATATCTTGAACTACTTCAGGCGCAATGCTTTCAATCAGCTTATCGCAAGCAGAGTCACTAACTAAATGACTGCTAGCGCCAAACTTCTCCACAACATAACTAAGATGAACCTTGCGCACAATCTTGCGCAAAAGATCTAAGTCTTGCTGCTTAATTGTATTTATAAAGCTCACTTCTTAGCAGCCTTCCTTTTAGGTTTAGGCTCTGGGCCCTCTTCTAGCTTCATAGAATAACTCATGTGTGTTGCTTCTGTCCAAGTAAAGCCATGAAGAGTGTGAGTCTCCCCAGTCCAAAGTTCTTTTGTGTTCTTAGTATACCAAGCCATTATGTTCTGTACTTCCTTACTTTGTTGGCAATTGCTTTCGGTTGAGCCACATGCTGCTTACCTGCTGCCTTACCCTTTCGTTTAGCTGCGGTTGTAGCTGCATATTCAGAAGAGCTAAGAGAAGCGATAGCCTTACTAGGAAGATAACGCTCACCAGTCTCACTAGACTTCTTGCCAGACTTGGTGCGCCACTTCTGCTTGCCCCAGTTTATTAATGACTTTTGAGGCGCTCTCACCTGTAACCACCACCAGCAGCCTTATACCGCTTTGCTAAGAGTTGCGCTTTGCGTGCCGACCACCTGCCAGCAGCAGTGCCTTGAACATTAGCAGCCTTTATTCTGTTGAACAAAGACTTCCGCATTTTAGGCTTAGTGTAATTACCAGCAGCATTAACAGCCATCTATCTACCTATTAAGCTTTTCTTTTTACCTGTTGCAGGGCGATAACCCTTTTTAACAGGAAACGCACTCTTATCTTCAGTACCCATTTTCTTGTCAAGATACTGGCCTAAACGTTTACCAGCTGTAGCAACGTCAACAGAACCCTTTGCTACTTGAGCAAGTATTCGTCTAATTGAACTCGGTATTTTTGAATCAGCCATTACATATGACTCCCTTCTTTGTCCCACTTAGCCTCAATAGACTGAAGCTTCTTTAACAGGCTTTTATATTTAGGATGCTTATCTCGAATGTACTTAACTGCATTGCCAGTAACATTAACATATCTACGCTTCATCTTGTCTGACATCGAGGCATCAGGTTCGTCACGCTTAACGTCAGGAACCATCTCCTCAAACTTAGCCATCTCCTTAGAGAGCCGATCATAACGCTGCTCTACAGTTTCAGTCACTACTTCTTCTTTCCACTTGGCTTCTGCTTGGGAGGACGCCCAACCTTAGATCCATAAGTTCCCTTACCCTTTGGCATTAATAACCCCCTAATAAA
>Ga0181377_1000268_pt1 | contig 20307 bp, 24 predicted proteins | sample LowvirmetaG_9_FD_130160 | JGI IMG/M metagenome (GOLD analysis project Ga0181377, IMG submission 130160) | Marine viral communities from the Subarctic Pacific Ocean - Lowphox_13 viral metaG | ecosystem: Environmental > Aquatic > Marine > Oceanic | place: Subarctic Pacific Ocean | collected...
ATAAAAAAGTCAGAGTTTATTCATCGAGCAAAGATGTACTTTTATCTAAACAAACAAATCCTCAGGGGTAAGATATGAAGTTAATCACAGAAGAGATTAATGAAGTAAAAATTATTAATGAAGAATCTGGCAATAAGTCTTTATGCATAGAAGGTATTTTTATGCAGGCCGAAAAGAAAAATCGTAACGGAAGAATTTATGCCAGACCTGTATTAGAAAAAGCAGTGGCTGAATATGACACTAAGTTCGTGAGACCTGGAAGAGCTGTAGGTGAACTAAACCATCCACCTAGTCCTACTATAAACCTAGATAAAGTTTCTCATTTGATAACAAATTTAAGATGGGAAGGTTCGAACGTAATAGGTAAAGCTAAAATCTTAGATACTCCGATGGGTAAAATAGCAAGAGGTCTCCTTGAAGGTGGAGTTCAACTTGGTGTTTCTTCGAGAGGTATGGGATCTATTACCGAAAAAGGTGGAGTCTCTTACGTGAGAAGCGATTTCGTATTGAATACTGTAGATATTGTAGCAGACCCTTCAGCTCATGAAGCATTCGTGAATGGTATTATGGAAGGGGCGGATTGGGTTTATAACGCAGCAGGTGATAGCTGGGTTAAACAAGAACAGATTCAAGAGCTATCAAGAACTGCCTCAAAGGGCAAAGTCGATGAAGGTAAGCTCTTAAAAGATTTGAAAAATATACTTATAAAAGCGTAAGTTTTAATTTGTATAAATATGTTATGAGTGGCAAGTAATTGTCACACATTTGTAAATGGGAAAGTGACTTTATGGGACTGAGATTACTTAAGTAGTTTCCTCTCAATCTTTAATTAAATAATAGGAGTTTAACTAATGGATCCAAAAGATCAAGAAGTACTCCAAGATGAACTCGTTGAAGAGATTGAAGAACTTGACGAGGAAACTTTGGAAGAAGAATTAGTTGATGATGTCGAAGAAGGCTATGACAGTAAAAAGAAAATGGCTGAAGATGACGATGACGACGAAGAAGTTGAAGTTGAAGACGAAGACGAAGAAGATGTAAAAGAATCTTTTTCTGAATTTGATTCTCTTATCGACTCTGAAGAGTTAGCTTTAAGCGAAGACTTTACCTCGAAAGCCAAGCTTGTTTTTGAAACTGCTCTAAAATCTAAAGTCAAAGCTAAAACTTTGGAATTAGAAGAGAATTTTGAAACTCGTCTTAATGAAGAATTAGAAAGTTCTAAGCAAGAACTTGAAGAGCAAGTTGATTCTTATCTAAACTACGTTGTAGAGCAATGGGTTACTGATAATAAAATTGCTATCGAAACAGGTCTTAGAGCTGAAGTTGCTGATTCATTCATGGAAAGTCTTAAGAATGTATTTGCTGAGCATTATGTTGAAGTTCCGGAAGGTAAATTGAATTTAGTAGATGACCTTTCTGAGCAAGTAGCTAATCTCAAAAAAGATTCTCAAGCAGAAATCGATAAAAACATCGAATTAGCCGAAGAACTGAAAGTCTTAAAGCGTGAAAAAATATTTTCAGCTGTAAGTGAGTCGCTTTCTGTCGCTCAGGCTGAAAAAATGAAAGAACTTATCGAAGATGTAGAATATTCTAATGACGAACAGTTCGAAAAATCTTTACAAACTATTAAGTCTTCTTTCTTTAAAGAAGATGTACAACATACTTCAGTTGAAGAGTCTTTAGAAGAATCTCAAGATGAAGTAGTTGAACTTAGTCCCGTTATGGCAAGTTACGTTTCTGCCCTAAAAAATGCAAATAGATAAGGAGACATTTACAAATGTTTACTGCTGATAAAACCCTTATGGAGAAATGGTCTCCAATACTTAACGAAGAATCTGCTGGTTCAATCAAAGATTCACACAAAAAATCTGTTACTGCTGTTGTTCTAGAGAATACAGAAAAAGCACTAGCTGAAGAACGTGGTCAATCACAAATGCTTAGTGAAGCGCCTACAAATGCTACTGGTGCTGGTGTTGACAATTGGGATCCAGTGCTTATCTCTTTAGTTCGCCGTTCTATGCCTAATTTGATCGCATATGATCTCTGTGGTGTTCAACCAATGACTGGTCCAACTGGTCTTGTATTCGCTATGAAATCTCGCTACGGCGGTCAAAGCGGTGATGAAGCTATGTTTAGCGAAGCTGATTCATCTTTCTCTGGTAAAGACGCTGATGGTAACATCACAGCAAGTCAAGCCGAAGATCCTTCATCTTTAGGTGGTACTGATACTACTCCTGCTGACGGTGTTAACGACGCGTTCAAATTCGGAACCGGTATGACTACAAGTGAAGGTGAAAGCCTTGGTGAAACTGGTAACGGTTTTAACGAGATGTCTTTCAGCATCGAGAAAGCAACCGTTACAGCTAAGACTCGTGCTCTTAAAGCTGAATATTCAATGGAACTAGCTCAAGATCTTAAAGCTGTCCACGGTCTAGAAGCTGAAAGTGAATTAGCAAACATTCTTTCTGGTGAAATCCTTGCTGAAATTAACCGTGAAGTTGTTCGTACTATTAACTCGCGAGCTAAACTTGGTTGTTCAGGTACTACTGCTACTACTGTTGCTGGTACTTTTGACCTTGATGCTGATGCTGATGGTCGTTGGTCTTTAGAGAAATATAAAGGTCTATTGGTACAAATTCAACGTGAAGCTAACGTTATTGCACGTGAAACTCGTCGCGGAAAAGGTAACTTCATCCTAGTAAATAGTGATGTTGCTGCTGCTCTTTCTGCTACAGGTATGCTTGATAACACCACTGCTCTTAGTGGAAATTCTTCTCTAGACGGAGACGTTACTGGAACTACTATGATAGGTACTCTATCTGGTGGAATTAAAGTATATCTTGACCCTTATGCAACTACTAACTTCGTAAACGTTGGTTATAAAGGTGCTAACGCTTATGACGCTGGTTTGTTCTATTGCCCATACGTTCCATTAACAATGGTTCGTGCAATGGATCCAAATACTTTCCAACCTAAGATTGGATTTAAAACTCGTTACGGTATGATTGCTAACCCATTCGTTGGAGCAACTGCTGGTGATAATGTTGGTGCTGTTCGTGCAAACCAATATTACCGCATCTTCGGTGTTACTAATATCTTAGTTGGATAATTAATCCTCCTACCTAGGATCGTTACTTCGGTAACAATAAAAGGAGAACTTCGGTTCTCCTTTTTCTTTTATAAATACTATATTAACAAATTCTAATGATTTACAATAAAATATTAGAATGCCTATAACACAAAGGTTAAAATACTCGCATTATCTGAAATACTTATAACAAATATATCACTTTATTGAAATAAATATTCTAATATTTTTAAGTGATTATTATAGGTGTATTATATCACACAAAAATGGTGAAATATGAAAGAATCCCACAATTTTACAAAAAAAGAACTTCGCAATAGAGATATCAATTACTTACAACCTAACCGGTTTAAAGTAGTTTTAGATAATTTAGTTTTACCTAATGTAGATTTTACTATAACAGAAATTGAACTTCCAGACATAAGTGTTCCGCCTGTAACTATTTCCGGTGGAGTATCGAAGCTAGAGTTATACGAGCCTGCAGATTCAGTGAAATACTCAGATCTAAACTTTACGTTTTTAGTCGATGAAGATTTAAAAAATTACACTGAGCTCCACAATTGGATGCTTGGAACTACTACTAACCCGGATTATGTTGAAGACGGGAAAGAAAAATCGATGTCTTTGTTGATAAATAGTTCACATGGAAATGTAGTTAGAAAGATTACATTTAACAATTGTAAGCCTACTGCTTTAAGTGCTATACCTTTTAACAGCGGAAATACCGGAACAGAAGCAAGTACTTGTTCAGTTACTATGAGTTATACATCGTTTATTATTGAATAGTGAGATTATATGAATTTGACGTTAGAATCTATTTTAGAAATGTGGAAAACTGATGGGGAAATAAAAGAGCTAGAACTAGATTCTGCCTCAATAAATACTCCAATGCTTCATGCTAAGTATTTAGAGTTTCATACTATATACAAGCTGAAATTAAAGAAAAAGGAGTATAGCTTTAATATACTCCTTAAAAATAAATTTTTATGGTATAATGGAAAACTCACAAAAGAACAAATGGATGATTTAGGTTGGGACTATGACCCATTAAATGGATTAAAAATCTTAAAAGGTGACATGGATAAGTTTTATGAATCTGACAATGATATACTTAAGTCTAAAGCTGAGATAGATTATTACAAAACTATTTTAGAAACTTTAGACGAAATTATTCAGAATCTTAAATGGAGACATCAAAGCATTGCCAACGCGGTGAACTTTAAGAGATTTATGTCGGGTATGTGATAGATAGTATATAAGAAGTAGATTAAGTAGGTAATAAGTGACAGATGTCTTAAAGATTCAGAAATTAAACGAAGCGTTTCTTCACATTGAGGCGTCGCCTTCTGTTCGTTATGAATTAAGCGAGTATTTTTCTTTTTATGCTGACGGATACCAATGGTCACCTCAATATAAAAATAAGTGCTGGGATGGAAAAATTAGGCAGTTTGATACAAGAACTAATAAATTGCCTATCGGTCTATATCCATACTTAACTGAATTCATAAATTCTCGAGATTATAAAATTGAATGGATCCACAATAACTATTACGGCATTGTGGGTCAAGATTATGATATAAGTTTAGACTTCTTAAAAAATATGAAAACTACTTCAGGCGGACAAAAAATCAGTCCTAGGGATTACCAAGCAAGTGCCATATATGAAGCTCTTAAAAGAAAAACAATTTTACTTCTTTCACCTACGAGTTCAGGTAAATCTTTTATAATCTACCATTTGATTAGATATTATCTCGAAAATCATGATAAGAAGATTTTAATAATAGTTCCAACAACTTCACTTGTAAATCAAATGTATGGGGATTTTGCTGACTATTCAGAATATGACGAAAACTTCAATAACCAAGATGAATGTCATAGAATATATTCTGGTCAAGACAAAGTATCTCACCAAAGAGTGATAATTTCTACTTGGCAGTCTATATACAAAATGGGTCCAAATTATTTCCAAGAATTTGGAATGGTGATAGGAGATGAAGCACATACTTTTAAAGCAAAATCCTTAGTAGCCATTATGTCAAAATGTACAGAGGCTCAATATAGGATTGGGACTACTGGCACAATTGGAGAAGATTCTAAAGTTAATCGTATGGTTTTAGAAGGTAATTTTGGTATTGTCCACAGGGTTATAACAACTAAGAAGCTTATTGAAGATGGGACTATTTCAGACTTAGATATAAAAATAATGGTCTTACAATATGACGATGCGACTAAACAGTCAACAAAAAATTTAAAATACCAAGAAGAAATAGATTATATTGTAGCGAATAAAAAGAGAAATCAATTTATATCTAATCTTGCTCTAGATCAAGAGGGCAATACCTTAGTGCTCTTTAATTTAGTAAACAAGCATGGTAAGCCTCTGCATGAAATGATATCTTCTCTTGCTCATGAAAAAAGAAAAATATTTTATGTCTCAGGAGAAACTGATGCTGATACTCGAGAAGAAGTTAGACACATTGTAGAAAAAGAAAATGATGCCATAATTGTAGCATCACTTGGAGTATTTTCTACCGGAGTCAATATTAAACGATTACATAATATTATATTTGCTGCTCCTTCTAAATCTCAAATTAAAGTTTTACAATCTATCGGTAGAGGATTACGTAAATCTGGAGATGGAATGGAATGTACTCTATATGATATTGTCGATGATTTAAGCTGGAAACAACACAAAAATTATACTCTTAAGCATGCAGCCCAGAGAATAAAAATCTACACACAAGAACATTTCAATTATAGTATTTACAATTTAAGGTTTGATCAATGAATTCAGATTTAGATAATAAGGTCATTAAGCATTTTAAGCTCGTTAATGGACATGAAGTTTTTGCTTTTGTAAAAAAAGAGACTCCTAAATCTTTCATTGTAGAAGGAATATTACAAATTGTCGATAGAGTTGGTGATAGCGAATTTGGTTTAGTAGAATATTTTCCAGTTTCCGAATTTGATGGTGTAGTCGAACTTAATAAATACAGCATAGTGGCTCATATTAATTTACTCGAAGAAGCTAAATACGAATATCTTCAGGCAGCTCATAACATATTAATTGAAGATGATAAGGTAGAAAATGAATATGAATATCCTGATACCATACACTAGAATAGTATACTACTGCCCGTCCAACCAATGCTTCTATTATAACAACTAAACTCAATCTTGTAAACGTTTATTTTTATCTGTCTTATATCAATTAGTTATAAGCTTATAATAAAATAAACGTTTACAAGAGTATCGTTTTTGTATATAATAGTCATTAAATAACATATTAGTGAGTAAATTATGACAAAAAAGAAGACTGAACACTACGTAAACAATAAAGAGTTTTCTCAAGCTGTATTTGAATACGTGAAATATTGTAATGAGGTTATGGAACAAGGCAATGATCGGCCTGTTATACCTAACTACATAGCAGAATCATTTTTAAAAATATGTGAAGGATTTTCCAGAAAAGGAAATTTTTCTCAATACCCATTCAGGGAAGAAATGGTTATGGATGCCGTAGAAAATTGTTTAAAGGCAATTAACAACTTTGATATTTCTAAACCGACTCGAACCGGTCTCCCGAATGCCTTTGCATATTTCACCCAAATTACATATTATGCCTTTCTTCGTAAAATTGCAAAAGAAAAAAGACAAGTTGAAATAAAAGAAAAATATATCAACTCAGCAGATATCACTCAGTTTTTAACTGAAGACGATAATTCACATGGTGATTTTATAGACGAATACAAGAACTACAATAATAAGATTTTTAATGATGTAGGTGCTTTTAGTTCACAATATGAAGAAGAGAAATCGAAGTAATGCGTATAGCCTTCTTAAATGACACACATGCTGGTATTCGAGGCGGTGCACCTGTAATGATGCAGTACCAAGAAGACTTTTATACACAAATATTTTTTCCATATTTAATAGAAAACGATATAAAGAATATTATACATCTCGGAGATTATTATGATGTGCGTAAAAACATAAATATCAGAATATTAGAGCACAATAATAGAGTGTTTCTTGACAAGCTTGATGAATATGGGATTACAATGCATATAATTCCCGGAAATCATGACGTCTACTTTAAATCTACAAATACTCCTAACTCGCTCGATGAGCTCTTAGGCCATAGATCTTCAGTCAAAATCTATAATTCGCCTGAAGTCATTGATTTTGGTGGGTATGAAGTAGCCCTTATTCCATGGATTAATAATGAAAACTACCATGACACTATGGAGTTTATAAAAAACTTAAAATCTCCGTTTGTAGGAGGTCATTTTGAGTTTAATGGGTTTGAGATGATGAAAGGCATATTAAATACCCATGGAATGACTACAGAGCTTTTCGAAAGATTTGAGCATGTAGTGTCTGGCCATTTTCACACTAAATCTCAGCAAGGAAATGTCCAATATTTCGGCTCTCAGATGGAATTTACTTGGGCTGATTATAATGATCCTAAATATTTTCACATCCTTGACACTGAAACGAGAGACATTTCTTCTGTACATAATCCGCTCACCCTGCATCACCGCATAGATTATGATGATACTGTATATGACTATACTAAAATTAAATTTGATTTAGAAAGTATACAAAATAAATTTGTTAAGATAATCTCGGTAAAAAAGAAAGACCCCTTTATGTTTGATCAAGTTGTCGAAAAAATAAAGGCTCTTAATCCACATGAACTTAAAATAGTAGAGACGTTTGACGAGTATTCGGGAGAAAACGTTGAAGACGGGGAAATGTCTGTAGAAGACACTGAGACTTTGATGAATAACTATATAAATTCTGTTAATACTAATTTAGATAAAGATAGACTTAAGACTGTTATGTCTAGCCTTTATGTTGAAGCACTGAACGATGAGGTAGTTTAATAAATGTTAATTTTTAAACGTTTACGTTGGCGCAATTTTCTTTCTACAGGTAATGAGTTCACTGAGATCCATTTAGATAAATCTCCAGCAACTCTTATCACTGGGAAAAATGGAGCAGGAAAGTCGACTCTCATTGATGCGCTGACCTTCTCTCTTTTTGGAAAACCACATAGAAATATTTCAAAACCTATGTTGATGAATAGTGTTAACAATAAGGATTGTAGAGTAGAACTTGAGTTTTCGATCGGTTCTAGAAATTTTAAAATAGTGAGAGGTATTAAGCCAGGTATTTTTGAAATATATCAAGATGGAACTATGATTAATCAAGATGCTTCTGCCAAAGACTATCAAAAATTTTTAGAAAAAAGCATTTTAAAGCTAGATTTTAAATCTTTCCATCAGATCGTGGTATTAGGCTCATCTTCTTTTATACCATTCATGCAATTGCCAGTTAATAAGCGCCGCGAGATAGTTGAAAATATATTAGACATTGACATATTCTCTAAAATGAACAATCTTCTAAAGCAGAGAGTTACCGAAGTTAAAAACCAGGTTTTTAAAATAGAAAATGCTATAGAGCTCATTTCAAGTAAAGTAAAAAATCAGCAAACTCTTATAAACCGCATGAAGAGTAACTCAGAAGACGTTATTGAGGTAAATGAAAATAAATTGACAGACCTTAATTTAGAGCTGAGTCAATTAGAAAAATCTCGATTAGAATTAAGTAATGAACTTGAAAAACTTATGACTAAAGATTTAGAATCATTAACAGAGTCTTTGATCGTTAAGCAGAATAAATTACATAAATTTCAAACAAAATTTGAGCATGAAATCAATGACCACACTAAGCATTTAGATTTTTTCAATAATAAAGATGTATGTCCGACTTGCGATCAAAATATAAGTGAAGATACTCGAAACTCTAAAAAAGAGTATTATGAAAATCTCATAGTAAGCTCTAAAAATAATTATGAAGAGGCGTCAACTTCTTTAAACAAAACTCGAGATTCTATTGACGAAATGACAAAATCTTTAAGTGTCATGAATGAAATTAAAGGTAATCTTAAAGTCAATTCAAAGTCTATAAATCTGACTGAAGACATGATATCTTCTATAAAAAATCAGATAGATGAGTCTCAACAAGATAATAGTGAAGCTATTAGTAAAGAAGTTGAAAAACAAAATGAGCTTCTTCTTATGAAAAACTCTCTTTATGATAAAAAATCTACTTATATCGATGATAGAGAATATTATGTCGCAGCTTCAGAACTTTTAAAAGACACTGGAATAAAGACTAAAATCATAAAAGAATACGTACCTATTATGAATAAGATGATTAACCAATATCTTGGCATTATGGATTTTTTCGTATCTTTCCACTTTGACGAAAATTTTAATGAAGAGATTCGAAGTAGACACAGAGATAGTTTTAAATATAGCTCCTTTTCTGAAGGAGAAAAATCTAGAATAGACCTATCTTTGCTCTTTACGTGGAGGCATATAGCGAAACTTAAGAATAGCACAAATACGAATTTGTTAATATTGGATGAAACTTTTGACAGTTCAGTCGATTCAAATGGTATGGGATCAATCCAGAGTATACTGCACACACTAACTGATACGAGTGTTTTTGTAATATCTCACCGGGAGTCTATGGAAGATAGTGAGCTTTTTCGAAATAAAATCACATTCGTTAAAGATGGAAACTTTTCTAAAATGGTATAAACTTATAACAAAATGTTATAAAAAGACTGTATACATTTAGAGGTTATTTTGATATAATATACCCCTAAATGGAGAAAACCTTATATTATGAAAAAATCTCAAGAGTTAATAGCAAAGCTTCTCGCTGCAGAAAACATAACTTTAGTTGAAAAACCTTCTCCTACAGCGAGCTTTGACTTATCTAACAGGACATTATGTATTCCAAATTGGGATAACATCAGTGATGATATTCGTTTGATGATGATTACCCATGAAGTAAGTCATGCCCTAAATACTCCCCTTGAAGGTTGGCACTCGTCAATAGTAGATCACGGAGTAAACAAAACAATCTTAAACATTGTTGAAGATGCTAGAATCGAGCGCCTTATAACAAAAACTTACCCGGGACTTAAAGGAATATTTGCTAAAGGTTATAAAGACCTTATTGCTGCCCGTTCGGACTTTTTTGGCAATATTGAATCTTTAAAAACCTTAGATGCTTTAAATACTAAAGCTAAATTAAGACATTTAATCCACATAGAGTTTGATGAGCAAACTCAAGAATTCTTTGATAAAATGCATAGCACAAATACATTTGAAGAAGTTGTTGACCTTGCCAAAGAAATTCAAGAATGGTTGAAAAGTACTCCAAAAAATGAAGACGATCAACAACAGGCACAGAATAAGCAAAGCGGTAGTTCAGATGCGCAGCCAGAAGAAAGCCAATCAGATGAGCAGCCAGAAGAAAGCCAATCAGATGAGCAGCCAGAAGAAAGCCAATCAGATGAGCAGCCAGAAGACGAGTTTAAATCAGATCTAGATGATATTTTACGAGATTTTGACGATGAAACAGAAAAATCTTTTGAAGAAGGCCGTCAATTCTCATTGATGTCGTTAGATAATATCGATAGATTAAACCATAAATATGAAGAATTAAATGTTAGGTATTATGGCAAAAGCATATCTAACTCAGAGTATAAAGAATTTTTATCTTTAAATAAGAAATCTTTGTCCGTAATGATTAACGAATTTAATCGAAAAAAATCTGCCAACCAATATAAAAAGAATTTTGAATCTAAAACTGGAGAATTAGACTTAAACAAAATTCATTCATATAAAACTTCAGAAGACATTTTTCTGCGTAACTCTATAACTCCAGACTCAGTTAATCACGGTATGATCATATTGCTAGACTATTCTGCATCTATGAATCTTTTACGTAAAAAAATGTTTCAGCAAGCAATATTGCTTGCTAAGTTTTGCCAAAAGGTAGGAGTCGATCTTCAAATTATAGGATTTACTACTTACAATTATAAACCAATAAATTTTGAATTCTATAATAGCAAATCTAAGAATAAAGAGATACAGCTTCTAGATATGTTTAACAATTCAAACGGAGACAATATTTACCAATTTTATACCCGGGAACAACTTGGCTATCCTATTTCGATGTCAGGTACTCCTACAATCGAGGCTACACTTATGATTGAGCAATCTCTAAAAGAATTGCTTAGATCTAAGCAAAAACAACATTTTGTCCTTATGACCGATGGATCGATCACCCGTAGAGATTTTTCTGCTCGCAGCAATAAGCTAGATCTAGATTTTCTTGGAAAACGTACTAGAGTAGTTGACGCTAAAAAAGATCACTGGGAGCCTTTATCGGAAATATACAGCAAAATGGTAGATGTTATAAAAAAATCCGGAATATCTACTACGATAATCCATATGGACTATGAGAATATGACGAGGTCTATACGAAAAATGTATAACAATTCTAATGACCGAAATACAAGTTTTCATATAATTAAAAACTCAAAGGTGAAAAGAAACCAAACATTCTTTGAAATATCTGATAAGTATGATAAACCTTATGGATTTGATAACGCTGCAGTGATATTGAATAACGAAGGATTAAAAGAGTTAGATATTGATGATTCTAACAAAAAAACCATCGAAAGATCTTTTAAGTCTGCAATGGTAGAAAATAAAAGACAACAAGAATTAGCAAAATACTTTGGAAAAATATTTGCATAAAAGTGAAAATAAACGTTTACTTTTACAGAGATCTTGATATAATAGTACCATAAATTGATGAAGGAACTTATACTATGAATAACCAAAATGCTTTCGATTTTTTCTTAAAATCTTTCCCTCACGAAGCGACTGTTTATAAAGCAAGAAAAACTTTATGCAAAGCTCATTACGATGTATCAAACGAAGATATAAAAATGTTTATGGCGAAAGGAATGTATTTTAAAGATTCAGCAAAAGGGTCTAAAAGATACTATCGTGATATTTATTCTCTGGAGAAACCTTCTCTAAATGAAACAATCAAAGAGACCTTTAAGATGAAAGATACCACTCTTGTCGAACAAAATGAAATTAAAATTCCAGAGCTCTCTTCGTCATATGTTTCTTGGGGATTTTTCAGTGACTTAACAAAAATCTTAAAAAGCAAAATGTTTTTTCCAGTCTACATCGGCGGTGTTTCTGGTAACGGAAAAACTATGATGTGTATGCAGGCTGCTGCAAAGGCAAAAAGAAAACTAATTAGAGTTCAAATTACGCCTGAAACTGATGAATCTGACCTTATTGGTGGCTTTCGTCTCGTTAATGGTGATACTGTTTTCGAAGAAGGTCCGGCTATTAAAGCTATGAAAGAAGGTGCGATTCTTCTTTTAGATGAAATTGATCGCGGTACAAATAAAATTATGTGTTTGCAAGGTATTGCTGAAGGTAGTCCTTATTATGTGAAAAAAATTAATAAGGTTATCACTCCTAAAGAAGGTTTTCAAATACTAGCAACTGCAAACACGAAGGGAAGAGGTTGTGATGACGGTCGCTATTCAGCGGCTTCAATCATCGATGATGCGTTCTTGGAGAGATTTCCAGCGACTGTCACACAACCTTTCCCATCAAATGGTGTAGAGTCTAAGATTCTAGCTGCCCATTTTATGAGTTATACCGGAGAAACTAACGATACTCTTACTGAGTATTTGATGCAATGGTCTCATAATATCCGTAAAGTATACGAAGAAGATGCTATATCAGATGTTATTTCTACAAGACGCCTATGTCACATAATCCAAACATATTCGATATTTGGAGATCTTAAGAAAGCTGTATCAATGTGCATTAGCCGATACGAAGAAGAAACTAAACAATCTATGATGGTTCTACTAGACGCAGTTATTCCTAAAGAAACTGATGAGGACCCAAAGAAAGCCATGGATAGTTTTTTCGAAGATATAGAAAACCCTTTTATCGATACACCGCAGTCTAGAGCGGCTAAAGCTAAACCTAGAACTCTTGATGCCAATTACCCATTTTAATTAACTAACGGAGAAACAAAAATGAAGCTATCTCAATCTACGATTGACGTCTTAAAAAACTTTAGTACTATAAATTCTAATATAGTCATCTCACCAGGAAGTGAATTAGCTACCGTAGCTGAAGCAAAGAACGTGATGGCCGAAGCGACCATAACTGAGACATTTGACTCTGAAATTGGAATTTATGATCTTGGTGAGTTTTTAAGCATTTACGGTATGTTTACTGACCCTACGATTGAAGCTAAAGGTTCTGAACATATCTTGATTAAAGAGTCCGGCCGCTCAGTAAAATATTACTTAAGTGATTCGTCAATGCTCACAAGTCCATCTAAAAAGATTAAGATGCCTTCTACTGATATTGAATTTACTCTTTCACCAGAAGACTTAAATTCTATCCGTAAAGCATCTTCAGCTCTTGGCTGTTCTGATCTAGTAATTACTAATGAAGAAGGAAAGCTTAAAGCTTTAGTTACTGATATTTCAAATGACACCTCTAACGAGTTTGCTATCGATTTATCTGGAACTGTAGACGAAGACCTAAGTTTTAAAATCGTTTTTGCTGTCAAAAGTTTAAAAATTGTTGACAACACCTATACGGTATCAATCAGTAAGAAGAATATTTCTAAATTTGTTTCTTCTGATATTACCTATTACATCGCCCTTGAAAAATCATCTAAATTTGGAGCATAAAATGAAAGACCAAACCACATCAAATAAACCAGAGCAGGACTTAAGCTCAGAACAAGAAACTGCTACGAGTGAAGTCGAAGTACCTCGAATTGAACTTTCTGACTTAGTCGATTGTGTAAAAGTTATCGATCTTTGTTCTACTCGAGGAGCCTTTAAAGGCGCTGAATTAGAAGCCATTGGTACTTTAAGAAAGCGCCTAATTGTTTTCGTTAACCACAACGCGCCTGACCAAGAAACTACAGAAAAGGAATAAACATGATTAGTACTCCAAACGATAGAAAAATATTAAAAGACGCTATCCGTGAAGTTTCAGATTCTCTTACTCGGACTCAAAGCGAATCAGAGCATCGATCGTCTATTTACGAAAATCTTAAAGATAAAGTAGATATTAGTAAAAGTAATTTCAATAAGCTATGCAAACGTTATTTTAAACAGGATTTGTCGGAGGTTCAATCCGAAACTCAAGAGTTGGTAGATTTATATACTGAAATCTTTGAATAGTTATTTACTTTTTTTAATAACTGTTATATAATAGTAGGACGTTAGCAATAGCGTCCTAATTTTTACACTAAGGAATATTATATTATGTCTGATGATTTTTTGTTTGTTGAGCGATATAGACCTAAACTATTAAGTGAATGTATTCTCTCTACCACAATGGCTGAAACTTTTTATGGCATTGTGAAAGCCGGCCAACTTCAAAACATGTTATTTTCTGGAACTGCTGGCACAGGAAAAACAACTGTCGCAAAAGCTCTTTGTAATGAACTCGATCTCGATTATATCGTAATCAATGGATCGATGGATGCAAATATGGATGCTCTGCGAGGTAAAATAAAACAATTCGCTTCATCAATTTCTCTCAGCGGAGGATATAAAGTAGTAATACTAGACGAAGCAGATTACCTTTCCCCTCAAGTACAAGCTTCTTTACGTGGGTTTATCGAAGAATTCTCAAATAACTGTAGGTTCATTCTTACTTGTAATTTTAAAAACAGAATTATTGAACCTATTCATTCAAGATGTTCGAACTATGAATTCAATCTAACTGGCACTGAAAAGGGTAAGCTCGCTTTAAATTTTCTTAAGCGCCTAGTTTCTATCTGTGAAAAAGAAAATATTGAAGTTGAAAAGAAAGTTCTTGCTCAACTAGTCAATAATCATTTTCCAGATTTCCGTAGAGTTCTCAATGAAGTGCAACGATATGGTTCTAATGGACAAATCAACAGTGATATTTTGGTAAATGAAAATACGAACATTCAATTATTAATGCAATCACTAAAAGAGAAGAATTTTAAATCCATGCGGAAATGGGTAGTTGATAACGTCGATGTTGAACCTACCACAATATTTAGAATGATATACGATAACATTTTTGATTATGCTAAAGGGCACTCTTCTGCTCAAGTAATATTGATTCTCGCTGATTATCAATATAAAAACTCATTTGTCGCCTGTAAAGAATTGAACTTAGTTGCATGTTTAGTCGAAATTATGGGCAGTGCTGACTGGCAATAATAAATAGTTATTTAGTCAGAGTATAGAGTATGTTAAATTACGTATCGTTCGGAGTTTCTGTACTTATTGCTGGTGTAGCTGCATATTTTTCTATAATAGGACTTGCCACAATATTTGCTGGACAATATTTGTCAGTAATTGTTATGGCTACAGTACTAGAAATTGGAAAACTTGTCACTGCTACGTGGTTGCACGTATATTGGAATGATGTAAGATTAGCATATAAAGCTTATCTGCTTTCGGCTGTAGTATCTTTAATGCTTATCACAAGCATGGGAATATTTGGATATCTTTCAAAAGCGCATTTTGAGCAAATGACAGAGCAAGAAACTATTCAAATGAACGTTGATAAGATACAATTTAAAATAGATAGTCAGCAAGAGCTTCTTACTGATATACAGTCTGAAATAGATATTCTCAACTCTGCAATGAATAAATATGTAGAGCTTGGTTATGTGACTAAAGGCTTAGAACAACGAGAGACTCAAAGTGTAAAAAGAGACTCTTTACTAAAACAAAAAACATCAATAAACGATAAAATTCTTGTTTACAAACAAGATCAAATGTTGTATAATAGACAAATGGTAGCTTTTGAGTCTGAGATAGGACCAATGAAATACGTCGGAAAACTTATCTACGGAGAAGTTGAAGACATTACGACAAAAGCTGTCACTCTTGTAATATTATTTTTGATGTTCTCGTTTGACCCTTTGGCAGTTATATTACTTATAGTTTCTGCTAATAAAATTATTCTCTCAGATTCAGAATCTGTAGAGCCAATAGTAAAGTCAGACCAGATTTTTAACATGGATTAATTATGAAGTCATACATTTACGATTATGAAACACTTTCGAACGACGCTAAAACTACAGCGGCAGTTTGTGTCGCTCTACTAGAGTTTGATAACTCAATTGAAAAATACCTGCACGACCCTTATACCTTCGAAGGACTTTGCGCTCATGCAACGTATTACAAGTTTAATACGAAAGAGCAAGTCGAAAAATATGGCCGTACAGTAAATAAAGACACTCTTGATTGGTGGATAAGAGAAGTACCAAAAAAATATCGCGATATGATGCTTACACCAAAAGAAGATGATTTGTCTATCACTGAATTACCAAGTCTGCTTGATAATTTCTTTGTTGATAAAAAAGCTACAATCTTCACACGCGGAAATACCTTTGATCCAATCATTACTGAAACAATATGCGAAACCTTAAACGCCCCTCCAGTGCATCCTTGGTGGACAGTCCGCGATACTCGATCTTTCATCGAAGGTTTAACTTTTGGTGAAACTATTAGTAATAAATTTATTCCAGAAGAATTGGAAGACAAGTTTATTGCTCATGATCCTATCCAAGATATTGCTATGGACGTAATGAGAATACAAACCTTAGTAAGGGCTATACATGGCGAATAAACCATCACCATTCGACTATCTAAATAGCATCAACAATAAAGTAGATCACCCAGATTTAGAGCATTATTCTCCATTCATGGCAAATAGAGGATTATCTTGGTTTATCGATACGGTAATGCTCGCGAATGAAATGAATATTCACCATTCTCTTGATAAAGATATTCAATTCAAATTCTTGTTTGACACTGTAAGAAAAAAGAGACGCTTCTCTAAATGGGATAAATATAAATCTGCGGATGGTATTGATGCTATAAAAGAGTATTATAACTATTCTGAAGATAAAGCGAGAGAAGTTCTCAGCCTACTAAGTATAGATCAGATAAATACATTAAAGAACAAGGTTGCCAAAGGTGGCATGAAGAAAAAGGCGAATTAGTAATGAATCAAGATGAATTGCATTGGACTCCAGCAAATATGTTGGAAATTAGTTTGAACGAACCAGACGACTTTTTAAAGGTCAAAGAGACTCTTACTCGGATTGGAGTGGCTTCACGCAAGGACGATACTCTATTTCAGTCTTGCCATATTCTACATAAACAAGGTCACTATTTTATAGTACACTTTAAAGAGCTATTTTTGTTAGATGGGAAAGCTTCTAACCTCTTAGTTAATGATCTACAGCGCAGAAATACAATTGCTCAACTTCTTGCTGATTGGGGACTGATTACAATCGAAAACTTAGAACAAGTTTCAGACGTAGCGCCGCTAAGGCAAATAAAGATTATCCCGTACAAGGATAAATCAAATTGGAATTTAGTACCTAAATATAAAATTGGGGTACGATGAATGATTAGAGGTTGATGCGAAAGGTCAGCCTCTATCATATCGGTGTAGGATGGTCCTAGCCGATTAACTTGCAGATAATAATCTGGAGAAAAAAATGACACTAAATAATAGAACTTATGGTTTTAACTCTTTGAATCTTGACAGCTTAGTTGAGTCGGCTTTTGCTACTTTATGTGAAAAAAGTCCTATAAGCGCCCATCCATATTACAACGTCGTAAAAACTGGAGAGTACACTTTCAGTTTAGAGTTTGCTGTGGCTGGATTTGATAGAAAAGATCTTTCTGTTAGAACTGAAGATGGACGCCTTATCGTGAAAGGGGAAATTGAGCCTGCATCTAATGTGCCTGTAATGAACTACATTCACAAGGGGATTTCTACTAAAAGTTTTAATCGAGTTTTCAAGCTTGCCGAAAACGTCGAAATTAAAGAAGTGGTCTATTTGAACGGCATTCTTACGGTAAATTTGATAGTAAATATACCAGAAACTAAGAAGCCGAAACATTTTGAAATTGTCTAACGAATGAGGACTTCGGTCCTCTTATACTAAGGAAATATAATGTCTGTAAAAATTATTAGATTATCTACTGGCGAAGAACTTATCGCTACAGTAAAATCTGAAGTGAATGGCGTATTAACTATTGAGAATGTGTCAATTTTAATACCTACACAACAAAACTCGCTCGGTTTAGCTCCATTCCTTGCATATGCTGAGTTTAAAGAATTGGTCCTTAATCCTAAAGACTACATGTTTGTTGTAGTTCCGGTCGAAGGACTACTAAATCAATATCAAGAAATGTTTACTCAAGTGATTACTCCTACCAAAAAAATAATTGTCTAGACTGTTTACTTTCTAGTAAAACTTTGATATAATAGTTGAATTGGTGGTCATTATTGGCCACCCTTTATAATGGAGAATAATGTGCCAGAAATTTACACATCAATTTATCGATATGCTAATAACCTCTTATATCGTGGGTATGACTCTCATGGTAATCCGGTAAAAAAGAAAATAAAATTTAAGCCGACCATGTTCGTTCCTTCTGAAAAGGGCACGATGCATGCGTTAGACGGTAAGCGCGTTGCCCCAGTTAATTTTGACAGTATGCGAGAATGTAAAGAGTTTATGGAACAATATAAAGACGTTCCAAACTTCAAGATTTACGGCAACAAAAACTATGTACACCAATACGTGTACGAGAAGTTTCCAAACACGATTGATTTCGATTTCAACACAGTCAAAAAAGGCAATTGGGACATCGAAGTATTTTGTCCGGAATTTCCACACCCATCTGAAGTAAAATATCCTGTCACCTCTATCACATTTTGGAATTCTTCTGACAACACATACAGGACTTGGGCCTATAAAGAGGACTACGTACCTAAGCGCCAAGATTCAATCTACTATTATTGTAGAGACGAAAAAGACATGTTGATGAAATTTATAAACCACTTTAGTCATGAGGGAGTTACTCCTGATATAATGACTGGATGGAATTGTAAGTTTTTCGATACTCCTTATGTAATTAATCGAGTAGTCAAAGTCTTGGGAGAAGAGTTTGCTAAAAAACTTTCTCCATGGGGAATCGTCAATCAAAGGTTTTTGACTCTCAACGGCCGAGAGCAAGAATACTATGAAATTCTCGGAGTTGTAGAACTCGACTACATCGAAATATTTAAGAAGTTTACTATAAACACTCTCGGAGCTCAAGAATCCTACAAACTTGATCATATAGCTCACGTGGTTTTAGGTGAGCGTAAATTATCTTATGAAGAGTATTCTGGATTAAATGACCTTTATGAAAAGAACTTTGAGCTTTATATCGACTACAATATAAAAGACGTTGAACTTGTAAAACGTATAGATGATAAACTCGGGCTTTTATCTCTTGTAGCTACAATGGCTTACCGTGCTGGAGTAAATTACGGAGATACACTCGGAACGACTGGAATATGGGATTCAATAATTTATAGAGTTCTTTCTAAAAATAATATAGCAGTTCCTCCAGCTGAAGATAACTTTAAGTCTGATTTTCCGGGAGGATACGTTAAGGTTCCTCAAACTGGTATGCATAAATGGATTATGTCATTCGATTTAGCTTCACTATATCCGCATATTATTATGCAAGCTAATATGAGTCCTGAAACTCTCTTAGATGAGTCTGTAGAAGACTTTATTGACGTCAACACATGTTTAAATAAACATCAACTCGATGCTCCAGAAAACTGTTCAGTTGCCCCGAATGGAGCACTCTTTAGTAATAAGGATAAAGGTGTTCTGCCTAAAATAATCGAAAGCTATTACGCCGAAAGAAAGAGCATAAAAAAGAAAATGCTTGAAAAAGAGCAAATGCTTGAAAATGTTAAAACTGAACTTGCTAAGAGATTAGCTTAATGATAAAACGAGATTTCTGGTCTTTATCAGATTTAGAAAAAGGCCCTTTCTTTACAAAAGCAAAGTATTTACAAGGGCTTGGACATATGTTAGAATATAACATGATGGAGCTAGCAGAAATCTTATATGATAGAGATAACAAGACTCAAGAAACCGAAGAAAAACCTAGGTGGTGGTAATAATGGATCTAAGTAAATTGACAGTCAAAGAGCTTGAAGCTCTTCAAGAAAAACTCGACACAGAAGTTATAACACTAAACAACCAGCAGATGTCAATCAAAATTTTGCTCAACTCGCTTTACGGGTCCTTGGGCAACCGGTGGTTTAGGTACTTTAAACTTAAGACTGCCGAAGCTATCACGCTCTATGGTCAACTTGCTGTTCGGTGGGCAGATAAGGCTATAAATGACTATCTTAATTCAGTCCTTAAAACTGAAAATTGTGATTATGTCGTATATGGAGATACTGATTCAATATATGTTACAT
>Ga0181377_1000270_pt1 | contig 20265 bp, 28 predicted proteins | sample LowvirmetaG_9_FD_130160 | JGI IMG/M metagenome (GOLD analysis project Ga0181377, IMG submission 130160) | Marine viral communities from the Subarctic Pacific Ocean - Lowphox_13 viral metaG | ecosystem: Environmental > Aquatic > Marine > Oceanic | place: Subarctic Pacific Ocean | collected...
ACTTTCAATCTGGTCATCGGTTAAATTACTTTGGTCGGTTACTGATGGTTGATTGCGTATTTGTTTTTCTGGTTCCTGCTGGTTCTCTTCAAATGGTATTACTTGAAGAGGAACAGGTTGAGATTCAGATGTCTGTTGTTGAGTTTCAGTTGTCTGCGGTTGTTGGACTTGATCTAAAGTGAGTGGTTCTTGACCACCAATCGCCCGCTCTTCGTTAATTAAATCAAGTTCTTCTTGAGTAGTGGTAGTTAAGAACTCCTGTCTTTCGTTTGCTTTTTCTTCATCAATACTACTTTGAGTTGGTTTTTCTTCATTAGCACCATCGACGATATTTGCATTAGTATCATCTGAACTCTGACCTTGGCCATCAGCGTCTCCGCCATCAGTTGATTGTCCAGACTGTTTGATATCGTCATACTCAGAACAAGATGGTTCCTCATCACACTGGAAGAATGTAAGAATACCCATTACCATATTGAGAGCATTAAATGCACTACCAATCAGGTTCATTGCTTTACCAGTAAGTCCCGTAATAAAAGATGCAAGAGGTCCAACAACACTATCAATAAGACCCGTGATTTGCCCGAGAACGCCATCAACAAGTTTAGAAACTATATTTTCTATAGCACACATTGGTGCGTTAATAAACTTACCTAGAATGGAATCAAGTAGTCCCTCAAAAGTTTTTTGCAATCCATTTACTATTTTTGCGAAACCGCAAGACAATCCATTTAAACTCCCACTCAATTGTTGTTGTAATTTGGGAATATCAGTAGGAAATAAAAATGGTGCTACGTCTTGAATTCCTGTTTTTACTTTTTTCAATACATAACCACGAACACCACCCATAATTGTCTTCATATATGAAGCAACTTCTTGAGCAGCGCGTGAAGAGAATCCACGTACTTGAGAAGTAATTCGGTTTATTTCTCCTATAAAACCTTGTGCTTTCGTTAGTTTTTTCTTTGCTTTCTCAACATTATTAATCATATTCTTGATAGTAAGTTGAATACTCTTCATTTCAGAGTTATTCTTCTTACACTTTCGTGTTGATGCTAATGGAGTTTTTACATTTTTATCTTCTTGATCTTCTTTTCTCGATTCTGTTAATAAATTTGCAATATATGCCGTATCAGTATTTGGTGATGTATTGACCTTTGTTAAAAAGTCAGGAACTCTTGCTTTAGGACCATATGTATCATTGAATTGTTGATATCCTGCAATAGGTCCGGTTCCTTGCTTTTTGGGAACGTTATCATTTGCATTTGCAAGAACACCATCAATATAAGGTTCCTGACCACCTTCTCCATCAAGAAAAAATCCTGTTACAACACTTCCTGCCGCAAGTGCAGGGGTTTCAAAATATCCACCGTGACCAGATCCTGCTGTCACTGGAAGAACAACATTTGCCATCAAGAGTTTTTCGTCAGAAACAACTCCAGGATCTCCAGTGTTCCAACTAAAGATTCTAACTTTATATCTAAATGCCCAACCCTTTACATCTCCAGTATCAGAGAAAGTGCCAGGAACAATGTTATCTTGCCATGTTTTACTAGAAACTATCCTTCCAAACCAACGTGGAAGAATACCAATATATTCAGGATTAAATCCAGTGGATGTTGCTTCAAGCATTATTAATCCTCATAGATTCTACACTCATCAGCATCAGGATGGGTGTCGCAATACATTTCAAGTGGAGTGGGATCGTGGTCTTCGTTTGGATGATTTCCTTGATATTGCTCAAGTTCACCAAGTTCTGATTCAATATGACGCCTACGCTGCGGGCTTAAATTGGGGTTATCCAGTTCACCTTTATCATCATTAATATGTTGTTGAATTGATTTATCTGACATAGTTCGTTATGCGTTGGGTTTTCGACCATAAGAATCTCTTATCAAATTAATTGATGTGAGAGTACTTTGGGAGGTAATACGATGGCATACATCTGCTATCATATATATGCCGCTCATCTTCTTGCTAGGTTCTTGATTTGGTTTAGAAGAAAGTTCTGGGAAATCACATTCTATGACATCACCAGCACGAAGGGAGAAATCTCCGACAAGCATTACCTGAACTTGAATAGTTCCAAGTTGATTATAGCGCATATTTGCTTGATTGGTAATGGTTTGTCTTTCTAAGTTGATTTCTTTAGATCTTTCCAACTGTTTACTCAAAGTAACGCCAACAGGCAAACCGCCAATATCAGATATATTGTAAGTAATTCTTGATGGTTTGCTTGTAAATTCACTATTTACAAATTCAAAATCTCTTCCAGCAGGTTTAATACCCTTCTCTTGCTTATGAAAGTCAAATGGTTTTAGTTCAAACTTACTCTTATAAAAATCAAACTGCTTATGTTCAGTATTGTAAGTACCCATCATCAATTTAGGTTGCAAGTGAATGTTTGTACTTACAACAGGAGGATTTAATATTTTCCCATTATATCCGATTGGAACTTTTGCAGTATTATTGTAAATATATTTTTTATTTGGTTTTTGTCCAAATAATGTATCTAAGGATTTATATTTGAATCCATCATAAGTTTCAAAGAAAAGATAACCAGCAGATTTTCCTTGATTGCTACTAACAGATTTTTTAGCCAACCAAGTAATAGTCCAGAATGGTTTTTTGATTGTACCAATAAAGTTATACTTATTAATAGTGTCTTCAATATCTAATTTCTTTGGAGTTTTTATAACATTTTTCATAATTTTTTTAACGGACTCTGATATCTTTCCGTCATATCTCTCTTCAACACGAGTTAGTTCATTATCAAAAAACTCTTTTGATGATGCATCAATTGTAAATGTTTTACCCTTTGAGTAATCGTTTGATGTATTACGAAGTTGATTTAAGTATAATGCATTTTCTTCAGAGAACTTTAATTTTGTTCCTTGATTATCCTCAAAGTCCAAGAATATTTTTTCTCCACCACCAACTTTAAGACCATCAAGCAGTTCTACAAATCCACCAGTTCCATCGTCTGCTGGCAGAGCATTTCCTGTATCAACAATCTGTGTAGTTATCTTTACACTATTTTCAAAGATACTTTCATAGTAATATAATTCAACAGCACCACCTAGTAAAGAAGTTGGTTTCTTTTTATTTTTTTCGTCAGGAGATTCATTTTTAAATAAGTTAGGATATATTTCAAATCTAGTAATATTACCAGACTCCGCTGCTTTTGTAAATGACATATTACCCTATTAACGCTGGTGCAAATATACTTGGAGTATTACTATTTAATACTATTACTCCACCACCTCCAGAAGGAGATTGTGACATAGTTTCAATCTGATCTACAATAGGAAGTAAAGCAATTTCTGTATCGCCACCCTTCTCATAATCTGTCATATTATCAAGTCCACTAGAAACATTTCTGTTTGGTGGAGTAACATTTGCCTTTTGTTTGCCACCAGATAATCTAAATGGTGCCATTACATTATAATAACTCAAAGGATCGCTCTTGCCTTCTATTGTACCTCCAGTCCATCCAGTTCCAAGTTCCCAATGTAAGTGAGGACCAGTAGATCTACCAGTGTTTCCAACAGTTGCAATCTTCTCTCCTCTCTTAACTCTGCCAGATTTTTTAACAATAGTGCTAAGGTGTCCATATAGATGGAAATATCCGTTAGCATCTTTATATACTATGAAGTTACCCCATCCATTAGGGTCTCCTGCCTTCGCATCACTTCGACTTAAATCACCATAATCAACAATAACAGCATCAGTCACAGCAACTAAAGGAGTTCCAGCTGGAGCAGCAATATCAGTTCCACCGTGATATCTATCTCCTCGCTTTTCACCAAATCTACCAGTAACAATAGGATCAACACCAAAGTATTTTTTCTGTTCTTCAGATGGCATTATTGGTTTTGCTGGTGCTTTGCGTTTAGATTTATTATCATTTCCAGCAAGTTTTTTAAGTCTTTCGTCAGTTTTCGTCTCAGTCACAAGACTTTCATAGATAGACCTAAACAAGATATCTCCACCGATACCACCTGCAGTAGCACCAATAAATCCACCGGCAACAGGTATTAACAATCCACCAATAAATCCACCAAGGGCAGCACCAACACCAGCACCGAGAGCACCAGCGGCCGCCAATCCTAATGGATCTCCAAAAAGAATACTTAGGAAAAAGTCAAGAATACCACCAACAAGTGGACCAAGAATATTCTTCAGTGGACCTTTTGATATACCACGAAGTGGTTGGGCAATATTTTTAAGTTTTGATGGAATTCTAGATGATGTAGGGTCAGGGATGAGAGGAGTTCTCTTTGGTTTTCCTTTCGCTAATACTTCTGCAGGAGACAATGCCTTCGGCATCTTTTTGCCCCTTATTCCCTGAGTTTGCTGCATCTCTCTACGTGCAGCTGTAAGTTCACTACCAAAAAGTTCTGGATTTTTAAAAGCATTTTCAAGAATTAACTCTTGAACAGGTTTAGGATAGTTCTTTGCCATATACTCCAAGGCATCAGCAACATCTGGGGCAAATCTTTTTCTACCTAAACCAGGAATAGCAAGTTCAACAGTTCTTTTTCCAAGTTTTGGACTGTATACTGGTTGTCCTTTTTTGATATTTTTAATTTCTGATTTTCTTGTTTCTCTTCTTAGTTCATCGTCTTCAAGTATTCCAAATTCCATACCAAACATATCTTTAATATTGCTTGTTATGGGCAATCCTTTGACGGATTTCTTTCTCAATTTTACATATTTTCCACTTTGAGTATCAAACACTTTTTGAACTGAAGTCCTTGTATCTTGCTTACCACCAAATCCACCAATAGTAACTTTTCTTAAAAGGTCACGCTCTGCTTTTAAAATTTTCCTAGCAGGACGTTTTGTGAGTTCTGTAAAAGTTCCTCTAGTAGGTTCACCCGTTCTTGTTGGGTCAAAAAATCCTCTGGTTATTTTACCTTTCTTCGCTTTTCGAAATTCACTTTCAGCTTTTTCTGCCTCGAACGCTGCCTCAAAAGATATTCGCTTTGCAGCTCTAGATCTTTCTATAACTCGATCTCTAGATGTTCCTCTTCTAGAAAGAGTTTGTATTCTTTTTCTTTTAGATTCGTCGGTAATTTTTTGTCTAAATTGTAAAAGACCAGCACCACTTAAACCTAATGCGGCAGCTGCGGCACCAGCTTTACCTTTATCAAGTCCAAGTTTTCCTAATGGTCCACCAAGACCCAAAATTGCAGTTGCTGCAATAATAGCACCGTTTAGAACCTTATTTAAATTTCCAGTAAAATCGTCAAATTCACCAGACTTATCGGGTCCAATAATATCATCAATTTTTCCTTTGACAAAATCATACGCTTTATATGATCTATCGATAAAGTTTACAACACCACCAACAATTCCAACAGTAACATTTTTGAAAAACTCAAATGCTGGTTTTAGTTTGGTCACCATTCCCAGCAACGCAGGAATTAGTGGACCAAATTTGTCTATCGCAAATCCAAGTAATCCATAAAGTAAAAATCTTTTTATGGTGTCTAAAAATCCAGTTCTAGGTAAATTTAACTTCGGAAGACTTGCACCAAAATTAAATTTAGTATTACTACTTTCCTTTTCTTCTTCTCTTTTCTGTCTTCTCTCTCTTTCTAATTCTATTTTTCTTCGTCTATTTTTATTTCTTTCAAATTTTGTTTTTTCGCCAAAAAGTTTTGTCAGAGAAATAAACTTTCTCTTGAGTGATAATGATTGACCCTTCAACTCTTTCTGCTGTGGAGTTAAAACATCACCTTCAACTTTAGCAGAGTCTTTTATTGCTACTCTAGATGCAGGAACAAGAAACTTTTGCGAAAAAGATGCTTGGTTTTTGGCAACTGGTGCTGGTAATAGTTTTTTAGGATTAACTTTTTTCATATTAGTTCATTCCCTCTATACCGTAGACAGCAAAGTTCAGTTGTCTAGTATCATTTGATTGTGATGGTGAGAAACTAGGAACAGAAGAACCAGAAGCAGATGCTTGCATTTGCGGAGCAGAGTTTCTGACAATTTCAGGAAGAACTGTCATATTTGGTTTCTTAGAACGAACTGGTGGTTCTGGTGGCAATGTTATCCTTTGTGTAGGAGACATCATATTGTCAGTATATCTTACAGAATTTGTAGGTGAATTAATTTTTCTACTTGGATTTGGATCAAAATCATTATTAAATTTACCTCTATTCTGAAAATCTTCATCGGACAGATATGCATTAGGATCATTAAAAAATGCTCTTCTAGCTTTGATGCCAGTCGGATCAAAAATACTTGAACGAAATGTTCTGACTTTTGCTTGCTCTGTTAAAGCATCAAGTCCACCACCACCTCCACTTAGTCCAGGTGCCCCTGCCGAAAATCCAAATGATCCACCAGACATTTTTTGTGAAGTTGGAGAACCAATCATTCCACCAACCATTCCACCACCTTGAGCAAATTGAATATTATTGACAAAGTTTGGAATATTAGTTCCACCACTTTCTTTATTCAAATTCATAAAGAACTGAGAACCATAAGTATTCACAGCATTTTTAGAAATAATAAACTCACCAGGTTGTGCTGCAACTAACTGTGTATCTGGTCCGGCACCTTTAATCTTTGTGCCAGTTGTAGATGTTACTTTGCCAGATGCTCGTTCAATTGGTCTGCCAAAATAATTCCCTATATTATAAATCTTGCCACCATCTGCTCGAGCCTGCACTGGTGGTTCTATATCCCCATCTCTAGGAGGTACTATTGTTCTTGTAAATGTATCTAAAATATTAAAAGGTTTTGAAAGTTCATCTGCTTGCTCTTTTGGAGTCGCATTCTCCATTCCTTTTTCTTTTATTATATCTTGAGTCGCATTTCTACTTCTTCTTACACCCTCCACTGCTGCTCCTGTAATAGCAAGTGCTGCTGCAATCTTAGGATACTTCGCAACTAACCCAAAAAGTTTTGGACCAAGTGTTGTAAGTATTCCAACAATACCTTTTATAAAACCACCAAGAGGTGTTAAGAATAACGCAAGTCCACCTAATATTGCAGGCCAAAAGTCCTTTAAGAACCTAAACATACTATTAACCTTATCCTTATTCGCAGGATCAGAGAACCAGTTAAGGAATGACTGGAAACTTCTACCCAACAATCCAAAGAAAAGGAATCTAAAAATACTATCTAATATTCCACGAACAGGAGTAAATAATTTATTAACTATTTTAGATACTTTCTGTTGACTTTTCTCTAATATTTTTTCTCTAACAACTCTACGATTTCTTATCTTTTGTCTTCTTTCCAATTCTGCTTGTTTCTTCTCTTCTGTATTATCTGCTTTGATTTCTCCAAGAATTTTATCAAGAGCTTCGTGAATACCTTTTAAGTCTTCACTGACCTTTGCTACACCAGGATTTTCTGGTATTACTGCACTGCTAGTCAGGAAAAATTTATCTTTACTTACTTTTAGTGGTGTAGAACCTGTAATAGCACCAGCATTAACAGTTCTTCTGTTTATCTTAAATCTACCAACCTTACCCTTTACTCTTCTAAATTCATCTTGCAAGAGCATTTGCTCCTCTCTCGCAAGAGAACCACCACCCATACTAACTTGTACGAGTTTCTCTTTTAATAATGTAAGATAGGTTGCATAGTCAATATCAAAAACTTGACCTAAACCTAATATGTTTACGACTCTTTCATCTATAGACTCATTAACTAAATCGGTGCCCCTGGTTCCCTTATACAAAGCAAGAGAAGAGCGTTCTTTCTTACCCTCTGCCCTTATATTTGTTAGTAGATCGTCTAGTTCTTCAGGACCCATTTTGTTGCTGCTTTAGTTTTTCTTCTTCTAAATGATTCTTCAACATAGCAACGTAAATATCACGTTCCCACGGCATCATATTTTCAATCTCTGTTAATGAGTATTTATGATACTGCATTAAGGAAAAATTCAGATTGTAGAAGTTTTCAAGGTCCATATGGACCAGGGCTACCCGAAAAAACTTGCAAGTCCTTCCAGTACAACAGTGCTTTCTACACCAGTATTTGGGTTCTTCACTTTAATATCGTGAGATAACTTAGGCATCGTCTCAAAGAACTTCTCAATCTGTTTAAATTGCTTGGAGTTCATTTGCTCCAAGAAGTCAGTAATTTCTTTATTGGTAACATCAGCAGTGGACCAAACTTCTTCTTCATTATAAATTTTATCAATACAAGAAGTAATCAATTGGAATGATTGATCAATCTGATTCTCTTCACTGAAGTCAAAGTTGTTCTTAATAAACTGATCCAATGAAGGATACTTCATTTCCATAATCAGAGAATCATCAATCTGAATTTTAGTTGTATGTTCTTTACTCTTTTGAACTTTAATATCATCAACGTTCAAGACAACTGGCACTGTAGTTTGCTCATCATCAGGACAGATGACATTAACTTCAATCTCTTCGCCAACCGATTTACCACGAATATTCAAAAACAAATACTCAATATCAAAAGTAGGCAAAGTTTCGACCTTAACTCCTCTAGTTTGAATACAGTTTTTAATAACTGTCTTCATTGCTGTAGTGATATCTTTTGGATCTTCCGTTTCTAGTGCTAACACTAGAAGTTTTTCTTCTCTAACCAGAAATGGTCTATATTGAACTTTCTTTCCTGTTGATGGCAAATTCAACTCATAAGTTGGTGTTGAAATCTTTGGTAATGGCATAATATCCTATAGAGTATTTCAGTATGATTATTTATTAAGCAATTTGAGATGATGTTGGAACTCGAAGTGGATCATTCGGAAATGTTGCTGGTCTTAAAGCAGGGGGAACAGGAACTCCTGCAGGAAATATTGTAGTACCTGGAATTCCTGGGTCACGGGTTTCTTGAGTAACTCTCAGAGTACGGTTTACCATATTTTCTTGTCTAATAGTATATCTAGTATATGCAAAATTAACCGTACATTTTAAGAGTTGAGATGCCTCATAACTAATGGGCATTGTAACAATACTAAGAGGAAATGCTTTGAAAAACTGATACTGCAATGCTTTGGTAGAAATGTCATCTGCATAATCTTTTTCAAACTTTGTAATGAATAAATTATCAGTTTGATATTGTTCGGGATATCTTACTTTATAAAAGTAATTTGGATCCTCTATACCAGGTGAACTGCTAAATTGCTCTCCAACAATATATGACATCCAGTTTTCAAAAAGTTTAATTACTGTATAGTCATGATCGACCATGAATGTAAAATTTGCCGTTTGATCGTATGCTCTACGATATACATGTTTTTCAGTGACTCCAGTATGAGCATTATTCAGTTCATGTGTCATCAATGAAGAACCAGGAAGTGCTGCTTCAGAACAAGATAACTCTAAAAGTTCTCTATTTTGATAATTAAAAGGTGTTCTCTTTTGCTCCGTCCAAGTTCTCACCAACGGTGGTAGATCAAACTTACAAGCATACTGAGAAGTAAGAGAAGGTCTAAGTAACTTACTCTTAATATCACTCAGTTTCCTTCTATGATTACTAGGACCACCATCAGAATTCCTTGGAGTATCCGCAGTATCTTGTCTAGCAGGAACTGGAGAACCTGCAGGTGTTCTATTACTCGATGAGCTGTTGTCTTCTGCAGGCATCTATAAATACTATTTGACCCGATATATTATGTATAATGGCAGGAACGATAAAAAGTCGTTATAAACCCGAATATCCAAGAAAATATAAAGGTGACCCTAATAATATCATATGTCGTAGTTCTTGGGAAAGAAAATTTTGTCGGTGGTGTGATCTGAATGAGAATATTTTAGAATGGGGTAGTGAAGAATTTTGCGTTCCATATCGTTCTCCTATTGATAAAAGAGTTCATCGTTACTTTCCAGACTTCATTATTAAGGTAAGAGAGCAGACTGGCGAAATAAAACGTTATGTTATTGAAGTGAAACCTAAGAAACAAACCCGACCACCAGTTCAAACAACTAAAAAAAGAACGAAAACATATATCAACGAAGTGAAAACATATGCTGTCAATGAAGCAAAGTGGAAAGCAGCAGACGAGTGGTGTAAAGATAGATTATTAGAGTTCAAAATTATTACAGAAGACCAACTAGGTATCAAGTAATGGCAGAGGGTTTCGGTAAGGACATACAAACTTCTTCTAGCAAAGTGTCTCAACTCAGAAAAGCACTTGCAATTGAAGGTGCCGAAGATGCTGACCTTATAATGATGAATATTCTACAGATATTCAACGAAACTGACTTAATACCTGATGCTGGTAAGTTTTATACCTTTGTATATCAAGCAAAGACTCCAAAGTTAGAGTATGACGAACATCCTTTGGTTGCAGTAACTGAAATCTTTAGATGGGGGTTCAAAGGATATAACTATCATTGGCGTCAAATAAGACAATATACTTGGGCAGAAGTTGTGGGTTCTCTACACATTGTAAGAGAAAACGAAGTGAGATACTTAAGTTCTTTACCTTATGGAAAAAAGAGGATAAATAACTAAAAATGTATGTCTGATGTCAGATCTGAATAGAACAAATTTAGTTTCTAAAACGTTTAGTTTAGAATTAGATACTGGTCAGACTAGAACAATAAGAAGAGGACAGGGACCAGGGAGACCTGTAACTACTCCTATAACACTAAGAGTTCCAAATCTATCTACAGTATCTTCATATAATGTTGCCGAAGATGGTGCAGTAAGTAATGTAAATACAACCGTTAGACAAGTAATAACTAGAGCACAATATGATACATTACCAGATAGTCTTAGATCATCCGAACGAGTTGGTCCGACTCGTGGAGCTAGAACTAGGAGGACAAAATATTATGCTACACTTGCAACAAGAGATGGAGAAACTAAAAAATATACATATACAGATGCTGTTGATAAAGTATTGCCCGAAGATACTGCAACACTTTTTAAACGAGATGTTGCTAAAGAAAATAAGGGAGAAACGAGTCAGTTTTCAACCGTCTCTGCTGCGACACAGCAAGCAATTACCAAAGAAGAAGGATTAAATACAGGCGACCCAAGAAATGGAACAGGTTTGTCCCCCAGTATTCCATCCAACGTAGACACAGCACCACAAACATCCCCTATACCAGACTTCAAGATAAAAGGAAAACCAACAAGAAGAAAATATCCAGACCTAAGATATCCAAAAGAAAGACACGAAACACAAGATTACATCCAGTTTAAAATGCTGGAGTATAAAGGAATTACTTTAGGTAATGTTAATGATTTCGCTTCACTTACTGTTGGAAAGACCAGAGAATTTGGACCGATAGAGGGTTCAGTGACTTTACCAATGCAGTCAAAAATTTCAGATATTAACACTGTAAATTGGGGAGAAACTGATTTAAATCCTCTTCAAGCAATTGGTCTTGGAATTTTGGGTGCTAGTGACCCCTTTAAGCAAGTAAACAATATAATAGAACAATTAAAAGAAGACAGAAATAGTGTTACTACAAATGCGTTAACTGCAGGAAAAGTTCTTGCTTTTCAGGAAGCAATACAAGTCAAAGGTTTATTAGCAAGAACGACTGGTGCAATTTTAAATCCAAACACTGAACTTTTATTCCGTGGTCCACAGTTAAGACCTTTTGGATTTTCATTTTTCCTCGCAGCAAGAAGTCAATCAGAAGCATCTGAAATTAAACAAATTATTCGTTTCTTTAAACAAGGAATGTCAATTAAAGAATCATCGAACAATCTATTCCTTAAAACACCCAATGTGTTTAACATTAGATATGTATATGGAGCAACTGGACAAGATCATCCTGGATTAAATAGAATTAAAACCTGTGCTTTAAGATCTTGCAGTGTTGATTATAATCCAGATAATACCTTTATGACATTTGAAGATGGAACAATGACCGCATACAGAATTACAATGCAGTTCCAAGAACTTCTACCAATCACTGAGAGTGATTACTTATCAAATTCAGGACCTTTAGCAGATCCTGAAGAGGCTTTCAAACAAACTAACAAATTCTCCGGCGAGATAGGTTTCTAAAATGGCAAGTTACTTCAGACAAGTTCCAAATTTTGAATACGTCAACAGACGAGCAGATAACAAGACAATATCTGATTATGTTACTGTCAAAAATTTATTTAAACGCGGAAAACTCCGGCCGGACATCTTTGAAAATTTAACTTTCTTCACCAAATATCAAATTATAGGTGATGAAAGACCAGATAATGTTGCTTTTAGTTTTTATAATGACTCTACCTTAGATTGGGTCGTTTTACTTGCTAATAATATCCTAAATCTTCAATCAGAATGGCCAACACCACAACTGGTATTTGATCAATTGATGCTTGATAAGTATAACACTTACGATAATTTATACAACGGAGTTTATGATTACGAAGTGAGTGAAGATGTTAAAAATACAGCAGGAACAGTTCTATTAAGGAAAGGAACTAAACTTCCAAAAAATTGGAATACCAATGGCAATTTCATTAAATTCAACAATAGTAAGATTAGTCAGATATTCTCTGGTGATGGTGTAATTCCATCAACTAAAGTATCAGTAACACCTAAAGTTGGTATTTTAAATCTCAAAGTTGGCAGTGAAGTAGTCATTGAAAACGTTTCTGAGAATGAATACAATGGAAGATTTGTTGTCACTAGTGTAGTTACTGCTGGTAATGACAATATTGCTAGAGCATTTACATACGAATTAGCATCAACAGCAACAATAGCAAATCCAACATTGAGTTCCAATAATTCAGAAGAAGTTCTGTTTAAGTCAGAAACTAGTGGCAATTCTTATTATTTTGAATACTACGATGATTCATTAGGTTATTATCAGATTATCCCAACAAATTCTTTCATCAGAGAAGTAACAAATTACCAACATGAAGAAAGACTTGAAGACGATAAGAGAAATATCTATATTCTAAAACCAGAATACTTGAATGTAATACTTAATGACCTTGAAGAAATTATGCCATACAAAAAAGGTGGAGATCAATACCTGACCCCCACCCTGAAAAAAGGCGATAATATTAGATTATACGAATAATCATTCTTCAGCCAGACGTTGGAAGTACGACAGTGCATCATCTTCTTCAGAAGAGTTAGAAGGAGTGATGTCAGGTGAATTGAAGTCGGAACCAGAACTAAGTGTGTTCAGTTCATTCTTCATTTCGCTAGGAAGTTCAGACTTACTACGTTGATAAGACTTCTCTAATTCTTGCATTACGTTCTCTTCACGAGTAGGAGTGCTTTGCTCAAAACTAGAATACTGTTCTTCTTGTTCACGAACAGTAGATGGAGCAGACTTCTGACCTAGGACATACTTCAGACGCTTGTTCAGATCATCATAAGACTTGAACTGGTCTTCAGCAACGAGAGTGCTCAGAGAATACTCTTTCTTCCAAAGAGATTCCAGTGCATCATCATCGTCCAGGAGGGGTTTGACGCGATCAAACTCAGAAGAGTCATAGTTCCAATATCCTGCAACTTTCTTCAGTTTCAGTTTGAAATTAGCACCACTCCAGAAATCAAAGGGATTGATAGGTTCTTCATCTTCAAACTCGGGTTGCATAGCAGCAAGAATCTTGTCAAAGATTTTCTTACCAAACTTATACAAGAAGACACGACCTTCGTTCTCAGGATGAGCAGGGTCACGCACAACATAGATGTTTGTGTAATAAGACAGTTTACGCTTTTGTTTACGAACAGTCTCTTTATCTGCATCAATACCACTGTTCCACAGTTCACGGTTGTGTTCAGAAACAGGGTCTTTCTGACCTAGAGTAGTCAGAGAGTTCTCAATATACCAACCACCAGGACCTTGGAAGGCGTGAGAATACATCTTCACCCAGGGAAGATCTTCACTATCAGGTGCGGGCAGGAAACGAATGACTGCATAACCATTGCCAGTCTTATCCATTTCAGGTTTCCAGAAACGCTCATCAGCGCCTCCGCCGCCATTATTATTCATCTTTTCAACTTGCTTGACCAGTTTGTCGGTCAGAGAACCAAGTTGAGACTGTTTTTTAAGATTTGCAAAAGACATTTGGATTATCTCGGTTTGTTTGGATTTGGTCTGTTTGGACTTCGTTATTCTACAGGTCTGTACCTGCTTTGTCAATCTGTTCGCGCATATTTTCTAGAAGACTAGACATATTCTTAAAGATGACGTTCATATCAATGTCAGGGGGTAACCCCATCATAGAAGCAGAATCGCATATTCTCCTTTTCATTTCCTTTGCTTCTGGGTCATCAGAGAGACTCATACGGGTGTAGAGAATTTTTTGCTTATTCAGCAAACGCTCTAACATTATAACATGATGTATTTTCTCTTCTTTGTTCATACGAGGAAAATCAAATACACTTTTGTAAACTTCCTCTTGAAGTTCGGAAATTTCAGTCATCTCTGCACGGACAACTTCTGAATCAAAAAAACTCATCTTTCCCCTAAAACTACTTGCTTAAGAATTTTCTTAAAACGAAATACATCGGTATTTAGAAAAGGACCATATTTGGTCATTTTCATAGATGTCAGTTGCCACACTGGATCATCTAATTTCTTGTCAAATTTTCTTTTATATCCAAGAATTCTATCTAATATAATCATTGTTTCCAAAGATATGTTACCTCGAAGATGCATCTTTAATATCATTGGATGTCTAGAACCCTCTATATGAAATAAAGAATCAAAGTTTACATCAGTAAAAACTGATTCTACTTCTCCTTTAAAAATATAAGCGAGTGACTGAATTTTTTTCTGCCACTCTTTATAGTTACCTTCGCCATTCCTAATAATCTCACCAATCCATAACGTCTGTGGGTCGCTACAGATAATGAAATTAGAAACAAAAAAGTGCTCTACTTCTTTTTCTGTTTTTTGTCTTGATACTTTTTCAAACCAGAATCTATCCTTACGTTTGTAAAATGACTGGAGACTTGCTCTGGTTTTTTTATTGTACTTATGATAATCATATGTGCTCTTAGTGAAGTGATTCTTTAGAGCAAGATATGTTTTATAAGTTTCAAAAGGTGCCATTATAAAAAAGTAATCGCGTAAAATTTTTGCCGGATTTTTTTTTCGACCAAAAATGGATTAAAAGACCAATTTTGCTCTGGAGGTCCTCTTAAGAAAATTTAACTCCATTGCTTGATACTTAATCTTTTCCTTCAGTGGTTTTGATATTAGTTTTGGTACGGAGTCCAATTCAATATTATTTTGCTCGCAGAAGTGAACTATTGCATCAATATAATTCATATTAGAATTATCACGAACAAGTTCTTCTATCTCTTGAGCAAAGCGAGACTTGCAAAAGAATTTGCTTTCCAATACTTTTTCTAATTCATTCTCCATGGTGCCTAGAACTGTAATGTGCAAATTCTTATACTCAAGTCTCATGATATTATACAAATAATTTATCTTAATGTCAAGAATATTGTTTTAACTTATCATCTACAAACTTCTTGATATATTGCGTAAGCAACTTAATATATTTTGCTTTATCATACTCTTCATAAACTTCTACATCACCATTCTCACATGCCATAATAATCACAAACTTTTTGACAGGAATGTTAGTCAGTTCATGAAGCATACATGCGTATGCACAACACTGAACAAAATAACCATCAATCCATTCGCGTGGTTTAGGTTGCTTTGAAGTCTTGAAATCAATGATTGAAAGTTCTCCATCGAATTCAGCGATACAGTCAACCGTACCTGCAATACCTAAGTATTGACTGAAAAGAGAACCTTCTAATACATGAATATTATTTATACGATTCAGAGTAGGTTTAGCAATCTTAAACAAATGCTCTGAAATAGGTTGTACTGTAGGCAGTTCTTTGTTTTTCAGATAATACTCAGAAAGAGTATGCATATCTGTACCACGACTTGTTGCTTTACGAGTAATGTTATTGGCTTTTTCTTCACCAACTCTCTTACGCCATGCAGCAAACTTTTCTTTATTAAAATGAGAAGTAACTGAAGTGATAGAAACCAACTTCTTTAGTCCATCTTCTCCTGGAACTTTATAATAACGAACCCCGTCAATGGTTTCGCGATCCAATGAAGGAATATTCAAATCAATATGGTTAAACATCAAAGACCTAATTCATTTTTTGCAACAAGGTATTCTTTACAGAGACCTGAACGGACAATATCCTCAAGACCAAATTCAATAATATCAAATGATGGCATTACTCTTAAGATTTTCATAAAGTCAGCAATACCATTCTTTTCATTCTGTTTAGTAAGGTCAGACTGAGTGGCATCTCCACAGAACATAATCTTAGTGTTCTCACCTACACGAGTAATAATACTATCAAGTTCGTGAAAGTTCAAGTTTTGGAACTCATCAACCAGGATGATAGCATTATCAAGTGTAGTGCCACGAATAAATGATGTGGACCAGAAAGAAATAGTTCCTTGAGTCTTCAAGTTGCCATAGAGCATTTCAAATGCACTATCGTCTGGCATTTCAAACATATACTTTACCATATTCTTATATGGAATCTGGTAAAGGGAAGACTTATCCTCATGATCACCAGGTAGGAAACCAATCTCACGGGTAGCTACAAGGGACCTAACGATGTAGATCTTATCATAGGGACTACGATCACTCAGAACATCTTTAAGAGCGTTATAGAGGGTAATAAAAGTCTTTCCTGTTCCTGCTGCACCATATGCAACTAAGTTTTGATCCAGTTTATAGCAACGAAAAAGTTCTTCTTGGTTTTTCGTAAGAGGTTCAATCTTTTTTATATAATCAAGATTGATTGGTTTTTTTCTTTTCATATGTTTGTTACTCATTCCAAAAGGTACTGGATTATCTACTTTTTTACGTGGCATAAAATCAGGTAATAGGCTTTACATTTGCTCCTGGCATTTTAGATGCCCTTGTTAGAACTTCATTCCAACCAGGTTTTTGTTTGATAAGTTTGTTAGCCCAATCTCCAACCTCTCCAACATTCATTTGTGTTGGAAGAAGTGGTTTGAGAAGTGGATTCTCTTTCAGATATGGATCTTTCTCTGCCATATACATCCATTTCTCAAATATTTCACCCGTTTCTGTATTTTCAAATCTGTAAGTTGGCATAGTTTAAATGAGTGTCATGTCAATATTTAGGAAACCCATTCGAGAGCAGTAGCAACAACAGGAAACTGTTCACAGAAGATTTCTTTAGCAGAATTTGCAATATCCATATGCTCTTTCTGAGTTCCATTAGCAGAACGCAAATCAATATAATGAATCCACGAACGAACTGAACCGGTCATATACATTTTTGTTGGTGTGGCCAGGGGAAGCACAAATCTAGCACATTCCTTCGCGACTCCTCGGTCAAGCATTTGCTTATACAATGCCATAGAAGAATCAAATAGAGTTTGCATCTGGAGTTCCAGGTTCTGAACATCAAATGCATCTAGATCATCAATAGAGTTCTGGCGATTCTTAGTATCTTGCCGACGCAGTGCAGGCAGAGGAATCTTATCGAAACCTAACAGGGAAGAATCAGCATAGCGTTGCGAAAATTCTTGATATGTGAACGAACGATGCCGTAACACTTGAGCTGCGAGTCCTCTGGTAGTATTGATTTCCAGTGTCATAAATGCTTGCTCAAAGATAGACCAATGCTGATGCTTGATACAGTACTTTAACAGTCCATCAAACTTTTCGTTATCTTGGTTCTTCGGATTACTTACTCTCGCACAATATGCCATGTGCTGTTCTGCATCAGGTGTTACTGATATAAGTTTTGCATTATTCATCTTTTTTGTTTTTGAATTGTTTGCGGCATTCTTTAAGCACCTTGAGTTCTTCCTTGATAGTTTTGTAGGCATCTTCGGCAGATAGTTTTCTTCCCATCTCTAGAGCAATTGTCAATTCAACTCTAGTTCCGAAATGTTTGAGTGCCTCCTCAAAACAATTTAGATCTTCATACATTAGTCTGAATATTCCTCATTATCATAAAATACTTCATCATAATCAGTGATATGCTCTACAATTTTATCATACTCTAGATACGACTCTGTATCCGAATATAGTTCACTTTTAAGGCACTCGACAAGTGACTCTAAGTTTTTTACGATTAGTTTCAGTTTTTCTTTGTCCATGAAAGTAAACGTACATAGAAGTAATTATACACAAAAAAAGAGGGTTTTGCAACCCCCCTTATCATTTATTGAGTAAAATTAGTTCTTCGTATATCAAAGATAGAAACGTAATACTTACGAGGGATATACTCCCAGCGATTTGTAGTGCTTCTATAACTTTACTTGGCGTAAAGTTTACCACGATAACAGAATGTACCGTGAGTCTCTTTTGATTCTACACAACGTGTATCATACTCAACACCACGATATGAGGTGTGGGTAATCTGTGCGTCATGTAGCGCAGATGCTTTTTGAATCTGCTTACGAATCAGGTTAAGCGTGTTCATTTGTCAGTCTCCTGAAGTTAGGGTTTTTAATCCCCGTTCCTTCAGTCGTGTGCGTCCCAATACCACTGACATTCTGGTGTAGAATCCTTTAAGGTTTCTACTAACTCAACCTTAAGTGAATTACTAAGGTTAATATTGTTCTCAATCCTCAGCATGATAGCATCAGTTTGAGTACATGAGAGTGATGAATAGAATAACAATTCTAGCATGGGATGAACGGCTCCGTTCCGCGACTTACTTGCGTCCCACCCAAGAGTGGGATGAACGTCAGGTCTTATTATAGACCTCATACATTATTTAGTCAAGTGTCTTGGTATTAACACGAACACTTGTAATTATATTTGTTTAGATAATTCAAGGTTTCCTTAAGACCACCACGATGCTTCAGTCCAATTGAGATTTGTGGATACTCTGCATTGCTACCAAACTCTGCATGAAATTGTGTATCTGTAAAGTCTTCATCCAAAAAGTATTCATGGAAATCTTCGTGAATACTTTTCAAGAGCATACCAGCTCGTTCACATTCTTGACTACCGTTACTATAAATTACTGCTTGCATGTGTCTTCTTTGTAAGTAATGGTGATTTGATTATATACTTCATCTCGATTGTCACTATTATAGACACGACAACGTTCTACTTTAGCATCTAATACCTTCACAATATTATCTAGTTGAATTTGAACTACATGTTTTTTGAAATCATCATTCATCAAACTCTTGTTAGATCCTGGTGTGTTAAAATCATCCATTATTCAATACCTTTAGGAAAGTCTTCAATCTCAGTCAATTCATAGTCCCAGTCTTCCATAACTGTGTTGGCAAGAAATCTATCAGAGAGCATTTCAAGTTCCTTCTCAGCATACTCTCTGGTCTCTGCTTCTAACCAAACATCAACCACTTTACCTAGTCTAAGTTTCTTAATATCTAACTCAGACAATCTCTTACAGGCATCTCTCACAGCATTGCCAGGAGAGTCATCAACTTGTGATCTCAGACGGATGAATACTAATGCTTTAAACTTCATTATTATAATATGCGATAGTTGCATGAAACTTATCTATGGGATCAACTGTCTCCCCCAATGCACTTCTTATTCTTACTTTCACTTCTTCATTACTAATCTCTTTCAAGATCTGTCGTAGTTCATCATCATCAAACTTGACGTAATAGTTATCACGATGCTTCATGCTTTCTCCCTCTCATCAAGTGCTTCATGAATGATTTGTTTCAACTCAATACGTTCTTCTGCTGTGAAGATTGTACGGATTTTCACTGGCATAGGTTCATAACTACTTGGTTTCTTTGATTTACCAGGAAGACTCATTCCTTGTGTGTCAATTTTGTCTCTCATTTTACTTCTCCAATAATCCAAGACCGCATACCAAATGGAGTATCAGCGATCAAAGTTTGAGTATGTTCTACCACCTCTTGTGGGACAACTAAACAGAATCCAATACCAAGATTGAATACATTTCTCATTTCTTCCTCTGCAATGTCTCCCGCTTCCTGGATCTTATTAAAGAGTTCTGGTCTCTCCCAAGCATCATAATCAACATCAACTGTAAGACCCATTGGAAGGCACCTAGGAAGGTTTTCGGGCAGTCCCCCTCCCGTAATGTGTGCCATACCTAGGATAGGAACTTCATCCAATAGGTGCTGAATGAGACGAGCATAGATGGTGGTAGGTCTCAGCAACTCAGGCATATCCTTGTAGAAAATCTTATGTCTCCACAACATATCATTGATGAGTGTGTATCCATTACTATGAAGACCACTACTCTCAATGCCAATGACTACATCACCTGCTCTGATGTTAGTACCATCAACAATATCATTCTTCTCCACAATACCAGTACAGAAACCCGCAAGGTCATAGTCATGTGCTCTA
>Ga0181377_1000271_pt1 | contig 20196 bp, 14 predicted proteins | sample LowvirmetaG_9_FD_130160 | JGI IMG/M metagenome (GOLD analysis project Ga0181377, IMG submission 130160) | Marine viral communities from the Subarctic Pacific Ocean - Lowphox_13 viral metaG | ecosystem: Environmental > Aquatic > Marine > Oceanic | place: Subarctic Pacific Ocean | collected...
ATTTAGAAGAACTTGCAATAAATTTCTTAACTTCAATCATTAATCTTCTTACATTAATTCTATCTAATGCTGTTGGTCTTGCTTGAAGTGTTTTCTGACCCCAAATACAAACTCCTGTTCTTGGGAAAGTTGCAATTGGGTTTACTTTTCCTTCATATAAAGCATCTCTTTCAGCTTGATTTAATCTTGTTCTTGCTTCAATTACATTTCCTAATACACCTCTATTTAAACCTGCTGGTGCAAACCATTCAGCAGCAATTCTATCTGATTGAGCTATTGCTCCTGGTACAATTACTGATGGTGGAACAAATGTTGGTTTATTTTTAGCTGGGTCTAATACTTTAACCCAAGGATAATATGCAGCTGCATAATTACTATCTATTCCAGATGCTTCACTTACTGCTGTAGCTACTGTATCATCTACTCCCATTAAATCCATTACATAAAAACAATCTGCTCTATCTTCAACAAAATTTACAGCTTGTGTTGTTACAGCTGAATGATATTTAGCCATTACTCCTGGTATAGCTAACATATTAATATCATATTCGTCTTGGTTTGATAATATGTCTAATGCTTTATCATAAGCATTATATCCTGGTTGGCCTATACTTAAATTTAAACCATGTAAATTAGTTGATGTTATATATTCTCCTGTTCTTTTAATAGTGCCTGGATTCATACCATCTGAACCTCCTTGGAATGGTACTGAAAATTTAACTTGATCTGCAGTAGGTCCTGATGTTCCTGCTTGGTCTACTGAAGCACTTAAAGATCCACTAATAGCATCTGCCCCCCAAGAAGATGATGGGTGACCGAAAAATTTATCTACATTAAATTTACCTGTAGAATTAGCTACTGCTACTTTAGGTAAATAAGTTAAATATTGATCGTTATCTTTTTTAGTAAAGTCATATCCTAAATATGCTTTTTTATTATATACACCTGCAATAGTTTGTACTGATTTTGAAACATAAGGTACTAATACTGCTTCTGGTGATGATGTAGAACCACTGTATATTGGGTCTAATATTACATCATATCCTCTTGGTGATAATTTAGGTGAATATGATCCATTATCGACTGCTGCGTCTACTTCAATTCTAATATATCTTGATTTATTAGGATAATCACCATATATGATTACTTTTTGTCTATCTTCATTCCATTCAGCATATCTATCTCCAATTGATCTTGCAATGTAGTTTGGACTGTCTGGATTTAAATTTAATCTATCATATTGTTCTAATATACTTGGTGATTTATCTGTGTCTCCAAATTTTCTAACTTGTAAAGAGAATGTTGAATATTGTTCTTCTCCGTCTATATCTCCAGGTTCTCTAAGGTTTAATATACTAATTTTACAATCTGTGTTAGTTTGAGTACCATCTGCTATTTTATGTACTTTAAATAAAGGTAATGTAGCTCCATTATCATTTGTAAATCCTGATTCTATAAAAGGAGTAGCTGCGTGATCATATCCTTCTGCATAACCACCATTATTATTAGAACCTGTAAATTCATGAGCAGGTAATCCTACCATTTCTATGTTTGTGATAGTAGTATCTGTTTGGTATTCTCTAAAGTTAACTACAGGGAAAGCATAATCAACGTAAGTATCTGAACCTGATCTTGAATTATCTGGGTCAGTTCCTATTGCTCTTGTAATATAATTAGGGGAACTAGGATTTAAAGACATAGATATTGATGTCTGTGTAAAATCAGATCCTAGTAAATGTAAACAAAAAGTACTATTAAAATCAGCACCCCCTGAAATAGCGTTATTAAAAGAAGCTGATGTTACTTTAGCTGCTCCTACTCCTTCTATAAAGGATCCAGAAAGATTAATTGAAGCTTCATTTTTAGAAGGATGTAATACTGCTAATACACGTTTTACACCTGTACCATCCGCATTTTCACCATCCATATTTCTAAGGGCTACTAAACCATTATCAGCATATTTCCATCCACCACCACCTAAAACTCTTACTACTGTAACTGTTCCTGCGTTTCTTAAATAGTTTCTTACTGTTAATGGGACATATGTGTCCTTGCTATAAGATCCGAATCTTGCTTCATATTCTGCAAATCCTCTACGGATAACCGTAGGAACAAATGCTGGTCCCTTTTCTGTAGGTCCAACGATTGCTGCACCAATTTGTCCAATACCTTGTGGTAGGAATGATAGGTCGTTTTCTCTTGTAAATACACCTGGTGAAATAATATTTTCTGCCATTTTATTTTTATTTGATAGTTGTTATACTCATTGTTTGCTTACATATATAAATATGAAAAAAATCTACAAACCTAAACTAGTATAGGCGACTATTCTAGTCACCTATAAATATAAAATGTATTTTGAAAAATGTAATTAAGGTGTATGAGGAACAAAAGTTCCAGCTTCTATATTAACTGTTCCTATCCCATATTTTGATGATAATTCTTTACCTAATGCTTCTTCTCTTTGTTCAATAGATTTCATTGCTTGTTTTAATTCATTTTCAGTTTGGTTCAATTTTTCTTTTTGAACGTATAACTGACCTAAATTATAAACTAATTTATCTGTGTCTCCTTGAAGTTGTTTAAGAATATTTAAATCTTTTTCTTCGATTTTTTTAGGTTCCGTAGATTTCGGAGTTTCTGTTTTTGTTTTAACTGCCATAACTTTATTTTTTAATTATTGTTCAGATATACATATATGCAAATTTTAGAAAACGCCACCTTCTATTATATTAAAGCTACCTGTATTTGCTATTATTTCTTTACTTGAGCTTATACCCCCACTTGCTGTTATACTTCCTGTTATATTAAGGTTATCATTTATATCTATAGATTCTTGACCATCTGATTTAAAAGTATTTGCTATAATAGTGCCTGAAGCACTAATATTACCACTAGCTGTGATGTTACCTGCTAATATTACTGAGGATGTTATTGCAGAAGAGGATATAGATGTAGTTGCTGTTAGTGTTTTAATAGATAAGGAAGTGTTGGTATCATTAGCTCTTATTATTTTTTGGAGTCTATTTTTATCATCTTTATAATAAATGTCTCCTCTAACATTATCTATTACTAAATCCTCTTTATCAAATTCAAAAGCTTTAGGAGGACGATTAAAAATTCGAATTTGTCCCATAGTTAGCTAAGTTCATTTACTTTTTTAACAAGTTCGTCTATTTTTTCTTTTAATAATTTAAAAGTTAAACTTTCTGCTATTTCGTCATTTTTTAATAATTCTTGTTCTGCCGAAAAAGATCCAGAAGCTGCTATAAAAGTAGAATCATTACTACCTGACCAAAATGTTTCTATTATTGTTTTTATTGCCATTATCTTTGTGTTATTGTTATACCCATATATCCTTTTGCATTTTTAGCGGAGGGGCTTGATGTATTTGTTCCTACACCAACATAAATCATTGTTCCTGCATCTAAATTGCCTGTGTAAGTTAAATCATTGTTAGTATATTTACCACCACCATCAAAAGTTACTCCATTTTGAGCCACTCTAGTTAATTCAATTAGTGTTACTGTTCCTTCTACTCTAGAGGCTGTGTACAATACTAATGAAAATTGATCCCCAACTCCTAAACCAGGTCTTAACCCACATAATATTTCTATTTTTGAAACATCAAAAGGTAATATTCTTCCCCAACTTTGATCATCATCACTAATATCAAAACTACTTACTGTCATAGGATCTCCACCAATTGGTTGAGGATCATTCCAGTTATAAGGACTATTACCTACCGTGTTACCAAAATATAAAGAGTTTTGAATAAAAGGATTATCATTAACATAAAATGCATGGTTTGTTAATATATGTTTTGTTCCCTGAAAATTACTTCCTGTTATACCACCTTCAGCGTCTATTGCTGCTTGTGTTACACCATCATCTGCTATTGTTAAAGCTCTAAATGAACCTGTTGCACTTGAACTTACATTACCTACTGTGTCTACTGTTAAAGCATTTACTCCATTTGTAGCTAATGTTAATGCTGTTCCTGCTAATGTTGCACTTGAACTTATTGCACCATTTGCTGTTGCAGTACCAGCACAGAAAAAATTACCTGCAGTATTTACTGTTGATTTTAAGGATCCATTTACTCTGGTTTCAAAAGCGGTTCCATATAAAACGCCACTTGAACTTATCTCACCTTCTGCTGCTATATTACCAGATGCATCTATGGTTGCTTTTGTTGCACCATTTGTTGCTAATGTTAAAGCTGTTCCCGCTATTGTTGAGCTTGCACTAATTGCTCCTGCTGTTGTTATTGTTAGAGCATTTACTCCTGCTGATGCAAATGTTGCACTTCTACCTGCTAGTAATCCACTTGAACTAATAAAACCTTCTGCTGCTATTTCTCCATCAGTAGAAATGGATGCTTTATGAACACCTGCTGTAGTTAATATTAATCTGTCACCTGATAAAGTGCTACTTGAACTTATCTCACCTTCTGCTGCTATATTACCAGAAGCATCTATGGTTGCTTTAGTAGCACCATTTGTTTGAGCAGTAAACGCAGTACCTTGAATTGTTGAACTTGCACTTATAGCTCCAGCATTAGACACATTAAGTGTGTTTACACCGTTATGTGCTAACTGAACTGTGTTTGCGTTTAATACTCCACTTGCACTTATGTTTCCTTCTGCTGCTATATTACCATCAGTATCAATTGATGCTTTAGCTACACCCGCAACTCTTAAATCTAAATCTGTGCCTAAAAGTGTTGCACTTGAGCTTATGTCTCCTGAAGCTGATACATGTCCGTTTGTATCTACATTAAATTTAGCTATACCATTATCCGCTACATTTAGGGATACAAATGAACCTGTTCCACTTGCACTTATTGCTCCATCTACAGCTAATTCTGTTATTTCTCCATGTCCTATTAAGGCTTCTGTTGATATTGTTCCACTTGAACTTATATTTCCATTAGCCTCTATTGTTGCCGTTGTTATACCATTTGTTGCTACAGTTAAAGCAGTACCTGCTAAAGTGCTACTTGCACTTAAAGCTCCTTCAGCTGATACAACAAATGCACTTACACCATTTGTAGCTAATGTTAATGCTGTTCCTGATAATAATCCACTTGAACTTATAGTTCCTTCTGCTGATACATTTCCTGAAGTGTCTACTATAAATTTATTAACTCCTGCTGATTGAGCTTTAAATGCAGTACCTTGTACTGTTGCACTTGAACTAACAACCCCATTTTGTATTAAATCAAGTGTACTAACACCATTTACCTTTAATGATATAGCTGGAAAAATTGAAATACCTGCACTTGAACTTACTATTCCAGCTGTGGTTATATTTCCATCAGCATCTATATCAGCTTTAGCTACACCTGCTGATTTTATGTCTAAACTTGTTCCTGATAATAATCCACTTGAACTTACATTACCTACTGTGTCTACTGTTAAAGTATTTATTCCTGCATCTTGTAAAGTTAATGCTGTACCTTGTATTGTTGAACTTGCACTAATAGCCCCAGCGTCGGATATATTAAGTGTGTTTATACCATTATTTTCGAATTGACCTGTATTTGCACTAAAAGCTCCACTTCCACTTATTGTTCTACATGTAAAATCTCCATTTGCATCTATACTTGCTCTGTCTAAACCATTTGTTTTTAAAGTTAATGCTGTTCCTAATAATGTTGCACTTGAACTTATATTTCCTAATGCGTAAACGCCTCCTTCTGTAATTATTTCTGCATTTGCTCCACTCATACTTAAGGCACCACTCATAGAAACAGAACCAGTAATTAATACATTAGTTCCTCTTATGTCTGTTATTTTATTAAGATTACCTACATTAAGATCATTAGCTGTTCCTGTTAAATAATTAACTCCATTAACTTGTATAAGACCCGCGGGGCTCGCTCCTACTACTGGTATGTTTATAGTTCCATTTACATAAAGATGTCCAAAGGATCCAGTTGTATCTGATTCTACTCCTCCTGCAAATGAACCTGTACCACTTGCTGTTACATGTCCGTTTGTATCTACGTTAAACTTAGCTGTACCATCGTCTGTTATATTTAAAGCTCTAAATGATCCTGTACCACTTGAACTAATAAAACCTTCTGCTGCTATTTCTCCATCAGGAGAAATGGATGCTTTATGAACACCTGCTGTAGTTAAAGTTAATCTTGTTCCTAGTAACGCTGCACTTGAACTTATATTACCTGTTGCTGTTATGGCTCCAGTGAATGAATTAGGACCATTTGCTCTTATACCCCCATACACTTGTAATGCATGAGTATTACCTGCAAATGCTGGGCCATTTTGATTAGGATTAATATTTAGAGTACCATTTCCAAATATTAGATCTGTATGTATTGCTCCACTTGCACTTATTTGACCTGAGGCTGTTACGTTTCCTTCAATTACTATTTTATTTGAAACGACTTCTCCTCCCTTACCTATTACTATTTTAGTAATTTGTGAATCAGTAAATAATTGACCTGTAGTAGCACTATCTGATGTGTCTAATGCAACTTCACCATCTATTTCTACTTTATTAAAAAGTCCTCTATTTCCTATAATATCACCACTTGAACTTATATTACTTGAGGCTGTTAAATTTGTTATATAAAAACTACTTGATACTGCATTACTTGATCCTGAAGTTCCATAATATAAAGAACCCGAATCAACATTAATTGCTAATTCTCCTTGTTTTAGAGAACTTGGTGTTGATCCTCCTGCTCCGTTTTTTATTATTATTGTACTTGCCATATGTTATAAATATATTATAATGTAATTTTACCTTGTTTTAAGGTTATTTTTCCTGTTGTTAGTGTTATTTTACCTCCTCCTACTGAATATGTTATTCTAATTTGAACATGATCAAAGTATGCAGTAGTACCACCTAAATCATAATTTATATCCCATTTTGCTGTTATGTTATTTGCGGTAGCAGGAGTCCATGAAAGTCCCCATAAATCATCAGCAGCACCAACAGTCATATCACTAAATGTAGTATAAGCTGTAAAATCTGTAGTTGGTGCTTTTGCAGATGAATCACTTGTACCATTATTAACTTTAAAATATGTACCTCCATTAGTTAAACTACCACCGGCCATGTCTATTAATAATTCTATACCTAGAATAGTAGCGGCTGAAGGTACTGCTAAATTATTAAAATCATTTAATGTCCAAGACGTAGTTCGAGTAATTGATCCGTCATTAGCCTGCATATTAGCTGTTCCTGTTGAAGATATAGTTGTAGGCATAATTTATTTTTTAAAAGGTTCCTCCATGTATAAAACTTGCTGTTTGAGCGTGTGATGATGATAATTCAAATGTTATTTCATGTGACGCAGAAATTGCAAATAAAGCATAAGAGGCTGTTATAGCATGTGATGATGAAACTGGTGTAAATAAGGAACCTGTTCCATCAGCTAAATTAGTCCCATCTGTTTGGACTATTCTTGGGTAAGTGTCCTTTATATTTTTTCCTGTGAAATCGCTTATTGCCATTTATAACCATTTTTATTTTTGTTTTTCAAGAACTTTTAATACACCATTCATCACTTTATCTGTGTTTTTCACGGTATTTTCTTGTAGATATGTCGCTACTATATTATTTAGTTCATTACGCTTGAACGAAATATTATCTACGTTTATATCTTCTTTTATTAACAACTTGAATAAATTTATTACGTGTTGTTTTTCAGTAATTGTTGGTTTTTCATTTTTAACTTTTACCTTTACTTTAGCTTCTAATATAGGTTTTTTAGTTGTTTGTGTTTTTACTTCAACAGTTACTTTTTTACTTGTTTCTACTTCAAAATCGCTTTCCCAAGGTGTAAAAAAGGTATCTTCAGCAATCACTTCTAGTCGTATATTTCCTGAAGTGTTTTCGTCTATAAGTCCTTTTAATTTTTTAATAGGAATTTCACATTTACCCCCTTTAGAAATAGATCCATTAAATAATAATGAATAATCCTGTGTTTCTACTACTAAACGTGCTTGTGATTTTTTTAAGCTTGCTCCTTGTAATGATATACTACATTCAAAAAGTTCTGCTTTATCGGTAAATAATTTATACATTATTGTGTTTTGTAATAAATACTAAAAAGATACGTTTTCAGCCATTAGTTCTATGTTAGCTTTATCTACTATTAATTTTATATCTTTAGCTGTTATTTTATATTGTTTGATTTCTTTTTGTTTTGATTCTGTTATAGTATCACCATATATTTTTAGGGTTAAACTTATTAGTCTTTTTTTCTTTTCAGCATCATATTTATAAATCTCTTCTATAAAATCTTCTCCTCCTCCTATAAAAGATGCTAACTCCCAAATTATTTGTTTTTCCTCCCACTTAAAGTTTGCTTTATCCCAAGTAATAAATGACATATAACGTTTTATTATACATATAAAAAAAGCCTCGTATACGAGGCTTTAATTATTTTTATGTTAATTGTTTATTATACTGTTGCTGAGAATGGATCTGCTGGGTTAGAACCTGCAGGTACTATAATATTTCCTTGTACTACATATTTGTTTGCAGCTATATCTGTAAATGTTAAAGTATCTCCTAATAATCCACCTCCTGTTGTACCACCATTCATTGTTAAAGTATCATCTGTACCTTTTGCTGTTACTGATGTTTGTGAATCATCATCTGCATCCATCATATGTACTGCTCCTATAAATGTGTCTGTTGCATCTGCTACTTTAATTATGTAATTATTTGAAGTAATTGCAGTTCCTACAAAGAAGGTATATGAAGCTCCTGTTCCTAATGCTGCTGGTAAAGTAACTGTTGCACCATCTGCTTTATTAAGTACAATTGTTTTACCTGCATCTGCAAGTACTCCCGTTGTAGCATCTAAAACTGTGTCTGCTGTAATTGATTTAAGTGGTCTTTTTACAGCACCTTCAAACTTAATATTACCTTTAATAATACTATTTCCAGCTCCCGCTATTATTGCTTCACCAAATACTGTTGCACTTGAACTAATATCCTGACTACATGAAATATATCCGAATGAACCTGTAGCATCTACTGCCTCTATACCTCCTGTAAATGAACCTGTTCCACTTGAACTAATATCTGTACTTGCTGAAATTGAACCTGTTATATCAATTGATAAACCATGTAATCTAGTTACACTTGCAGCTCCTCCTAATTTTACTGTGTTTGATGCTTGATCCCCTGTTGCGAATATAAGTGAATCTGTAAAATATTGAACAGCATGCATGTTTGTACTTGTGCTAATATCTCCACTTGCCGAAATATATCCAAATGAACCTGTTGCATTTAAATTATTTGCTAAACAATCTATACCTCCATAGAACGAACCTGTTCCTACACCAGTTAAATTTCCTGAAGAATCAATAGACATTTGTTGTGTGTTGTTTGTATGGAAGTCCATAGAGTTATCACCATGTTGGTATCTAATTCTACCTATATCTTCATCATCAGTATCACCAAGTTTTAAAATTGATTCTCCTGCAGCGTGACCAATAATAGATACTGCTGCACTTGAATTACCTGGTAAATTTCTTTGGAATATTGCTACTGTGTCATTATCAATTGTAGGAAGAGCTCCATTTCCATTTAATTGTGTATGTAAAACACCACTCATAGAGATTGAACCTGTTACGTCTATACCTGCACCATGTATTCTAGTTACACTTGAAGCTCCACCTAATTTTACTGTATTTGATGCTTGATCTCCTGTTGCGAATATAAGTGAATCTGTAAAATATTGAACAGCATGCATATGTGCACTTGTGCTAATATTTCCACTTGCTGAAATATTCCCAAATGAACTTGTACTTAATGTGTCTGCTTCAAATCCTGCACTTGCACTTACTCTACTTGCGCTTATGTTACCTGATGTCACAATAGCTCCACTCATTGAGATTGAACCAAAATTAGATGAACCGTCTGTTTCAAATCCTCCACTTGCACTAATTCTTCCACTTGAACTTATATCTCCTACAATAGTCATATCACTACTTGCTGATATTGAACCTGTTACATCTATACTTAAACCGTGTAATTGAGTTACACTTGAAGCTCCTCCTAATTTTACTACGTTTGCTCCTCCAACTCCACTACCTCCTAGTGCTAAAAGTGCACCTTCACTACCTACATAAAATTGTCGAGCATAAACTGATGTACTTGAGCTAATATCTCCACTTGCTGAAACATGTCCAAATGAAGCTGTTGCTGTACCGCTTCCACTTATATTACCATGAAGATTAACATCTCCTTGTATTTCTACCATATCATCTACAAATAAATCCATAAATGAACCTGTACCGCTTGCAGATACATCACCTTCTGATTGAACATATGCGAATGAACCTGTTGCTGTGAAAGCATCTATACCTCCTCCAAATGAACCTGTTCCACTAGCTGTTAAATCACCACTTGATGAAATGTATCTAAATGAACCTGTATGGTCTACTTCTAATCCTGCACTTGCACTTATTCTACTACCACTAATATGTCCTGCAATATCCATATCGCCACTTACACTTACGTAAGCTAAGGATCCTGTTCCGTTTGTAGAGAAAAATCCTCCTTCAAATGATGCTGTACCACTTGAAGTAACATTTCCATTTACTGTTACATGATGGAATGAGCCTGTTCCATTTATACCCGTACCACTAGCACTAATATTACCACTTGCTGTTATGTGGTGGGTTACTAAAGAATTCAAATATATTTGGTTCCATTTTTTCGCTGATGATCCTAAATCATAGGTTATATTAGCGTCAGGAATTACACTTGAACTTACTTCTGCTGAAAAAGTTACTGAATCTGTGTCTTGATCTCCAATGTATAAATGACCACCTATTGTTACGTCATTTTTTACTACTAAGGATCCAGAAACACTAACTGATGAACCCGATCCTAATAGGGGGGTTAAATTATTTACATTAATATTGCTCATTATATTTTGTTTTAATGTGGTTGTCGGTTTTTAATATTGCTTTACGTTATATAAATATAGATTTTTTCTGGAAAACCATACATTACACTGCACTACCTGTTAATGATAAATGTCCTGAATCATTTGTTGTGAATCTATATTTAGTTCCATTAGGAGATGTTAATACTAACCCACCCTCAAATGAACCTGTTACACCAGTAATATTTCCACTTGCACTTATATTGCCTGAAGCTGTTACTGGAGCATTTAATTCAATATTTGTTCCATTTATTGTTGTAGGTGCAGATGAGTTAGCTACAAAATTAGTAGTATCTGTATTATATACTCCTACACGATTATTTGAGGAAACTCTTCCATCTGCATTTAACTGTCTACCTATTATATCTAAACTTGAACTTATATAATTTGAGGATGTTATAGATCCATTAAAAATAGTTTCTCCATTAACTATTAAAGGACTGTTACCTGATAATTCTGAGAATGAACCTGATAATGCTGTTATTGTTCCCCCACTTGCACTTATATTACCATCTATAGATAATAATCCTGTTCCTGATGCTGCTTCTATTTTAACTACTGGATTACTTGCAGAAATATGTAGATGTGCAGAAGCTGAAGGGTATATGTTGTTATACTGGTCATTAAATGAATTACTTCCTGATGGTCCTATTGCTTGTGTATCTCCTATCCCTATAGTTTTAAATAAGGCTATATCTTTTCTAACAACTCCATGATGAACTCCATCTATTGTTACATCTGCTCCTGCTTTTATGGTATAAGTAGATTGATCTTGTATTGTTATTGAATGGGGATCATTTACTATAGGATTATTATTAGGATCTTCAGATTGGGTTACGTTGTGTGTTGTTGTATATAATGTTGTAACAAAATTTTCTGGAACTGTTGCATTATGTCTTATAGTTATATCATTACCTACTCCTGCTGTTCCTGCTCCAAAACCCTTCATTAAAGTAGTTTCAGAATCTATATTTGCTTGAGCATAAGGAATAAAATTGCCTGTATCAACATCATATCTGTATAATCTTTCTGCTATAGGAGTATATTGTAAATCAACTTGTCCTCCATTATTTATTGTGTATTCTGCTCCTGCGGGTACTGTAAATTCTCCTGAATTATTTGTTACTATAGTATTATTAACTCCTTCAGGTACTGTTTGACTACCTGTTATTGAGACTTGATTACCATGAACATCTAAACTTTGTATTCCTGTTAAACTACTACCATCTCCTAATAATTTACCGAATGAACCTGTTAAACCAAAAACTGTTCTACTTGAACTTATATCTCCACTAGCACTAATAAAACCAAAAGAACTTGTACTTTCTGTACCTGCTTGATATCCTGCACTAGCACTCATACCGCTTGCACTTATATCCCCGCTAGCAGAAACCACTGCAAAGGATCCTGTTTGTGCTAATATATTACCAGAAGCTGTAACATGACTAGTTGAAAATACATTAGAAAATTCAGTTACATTTAAATTATCAAATGAACCAGTTACAGCAGTAACATCTCCACTAGCTGTTATAGAACCCTGTACTGTTATAGCATTTTGAATTATTATAAAATCAGTTGAGGGTGATTTAATTTTAGGGGTAGATAAAAATGTAGAAGCTGAAACATAAGTATCAGTTAAAATAAAGTCATCTGTAGATAATTGACCCGTATTTGTTACGGTTAACCCACTTCCTCCAAAAGCACCCATATAACCACCACCTACAGTTATAGAATTAAAACTAGAACCTCCTGTTAAAGTTAAATGTTCAAATGATCCTGTAGTTGCTGTTACAGTTCCTACAAAAGTAATATCATTAGTATTAGTACCTAATACAGCAAATGTATCTATTAAATCGATAAATTGTGCTTCTGTTGGTCTATCTCCTGTTTCGAAGTATCCTTTTAATATTGCTTTTGTTACTATTGACATTTCATTTTATTTTATTATACCGTTCCTAATGATGGTTGATTATTTACTGTTCCTCTAACGTACCAATTATCTCCATCTGATACAAATTGTAAATTATCTCCAATTCTACCTTCTTGTAAAGTTATTGAAGCTTGGTTTGCAACTTTTAATATTCCTACAGGAATATCTGTACCTGTAGTATCTGCTCCCCCTGCAAAATTTATAATAAAACCTTGTATTTTATTTGTAGGACAATTAATCACATGATCTCGATCGCTACCTGCAAAAAAGTTAAAAAATACACCACTAGAATCTGATGGATTTGGTAATGTAAATGTTTGAGCCGAAGCTGCAGTTGGCATTAAAGTTGTACCTGAATCTCCTACAGCTAATGTTGCTGTTGTTGTTTTTTTAGGAACTTTAGCCTTTACTGCTCCATCTGAATCATAATCCACAGATTTACCTGATTCAATTGCTGCTGCTGATGTTTTAATTAAAGAATTTAATTGGTCTGTTGTTCCACCAAATCCATCCATTTTATTTAATTCGGCTGCTGTTGCTGTCATTGCTGCTCCTCCTATTTGAAAACCACTAGCTACATTTAAAGTACCATTTGTTGTTGTAGTTCCTGCTATTGTTGCTGTTCCTCCTACTGTTAAATTTCCACCTACTAATGCAGTTGAACTTGCTGAGAAAGGAAGTGTTACACTTACAGGTAAAGAAGGTATTTGTAAGTGTGCTCTTTCTCCTATTGTATTATATTGTATACCATTTATTTGTGAATCATCATTTAAGTTAAATCTATATCCTAAATTATTTCCTACTTGAGCCTGAACTGATTGTCCTTTTAATAAACTTCCACTTATAGTTCCACTTGCAGTTATGTTTCCATCTACCGCTAAAGTTCCACTCATGCTTATGTCTCCACTACATGAAATATACCCAAATGAACTTGTTGCTGGGGATCCATGTAAGTTAGCATCTATTCCTCCTAAGAATGAACCTGTTCCACTTGAGCTTATATTTCCACTGCAAGAAATAAATCCAAATAAATTTGTACTTCCACCATCTGCTTCAAATCCATTACTTGCACTTATTCTACTTGCACTAACTTCTACTGTTATAAGTGCAGCTGTTAAAGTTAAAGAACCAGTAGCATAAGTTATTCCTGCTTCTCCTCCTACAGAACCATTATCATTAAATAGTACTTGTTTATCAGCTCCACCAACAGCTGCTGATGTAGTTATGTTTGTAAGAAGTCTTCCGTCTCCTCTAAAGAAACTTCCTGTGTTTAATGCTATATCACCACTTGCACTAATAACTCCATCTGTGTTTATAAAAGTAGTAATTATACCATTGTGAGTTGTTGAAAATGTATTTGTTGTAATTTCACCACTTCCACTTAATTTTCCACCCACAAATATATCAGCACTTGTAGAAATATATCCAAAAGCTCCTGAAGCTACAGCCATTCCTGATCCGTCTCCAATACAATCAATTCCTCCTTTGAATGATCCTGTTCCACTAGCACTTACATTACCTACTATTTCACTTGTTACTTGTAAAAATTCAAAGGAACCTGTTCCTGAAGATGATATGTCTCCACTAGCTGAAATATATCCAACTGATGCTGTTGTAGTAGATGCTATAACTATACCCCCCATAAATGAACCTGTTCCACTTGCACTAATGTTTCCAGTTACGTTTGATGTACCATCTGAACCAGATCCTAAATATAAATGAGCAAACGAACCCGTTCCACTTGCACTTACATTACCTTCTACTTGTAATTTTTCTGTTGGTTGAGAAGTATTAATTCCTACTTTATTATTAATTTCTAATGATAAAGCGGGTACACTACCTGTTATTGAAGCATTTCTAGTAAAAAATAAACTTTGGTTAGCATTTGCAGCTCCTGTTCCAGAATCTCCTACTGCTCCTATTCCTACTGACCAAATGGGTGCTTGAGCTGCAGGCCAATTTTTAGCTCTAAACTGCATTTTTACTTCATCAAATGAACCTCCATTACCATCTCCCTCTAATACAAATACAGGATCTGTTTCTGAAAATACATGTAAACCTGCTCCACCACTAACTGAACTAGTTCCTATAGCTACTCCATTAAAGAAAGCATTTCCACTTACCATATTAAGGTGTGATAATGAAGCCGTACCAGCTATAATGTCTCCTTGTGACATACTTATCCCACTTGCTGTTATATTTAGAGCGTCTATAGCAGACCCTGATATTCCTATTCCTGTTAAGTTACTTCCATCTCCAAAATATGAACTTGCTGTTATAGTTCCACTAGCTGTTATGGATGTAAAAGTTTGGTTAGCTAAATCAAAATTATCTATTTCTAAATTTGCTCCATATATGGTTCCACTTGAACTTATATTTCCCGTGGTTATTACCTTTTTAGCATATACTCTTTTCCATCGTTTATTTGTTCCTCCTAAGTTAAATTCTTCATGTTCATCTGGGATTATGCTTGAACTTACCTCAGCACCAAAACCAATTGAATCTGTGTCTGCATTACCTAATTTTATAGAACCACTTAACTCAAAATCTCCTGCTACTTTTAAGCTTGAAGAAACTATTAGTGAAGAAGATATCAAGATATTTGATCCTGAATCTGGTTTAATTGTATTTACGAATAATGTACTCATTTTTTATTGTCTTATGTTAATAACTATAACTTGTTCCTGTTCCACCAGTAGAAGTTGCAGGTGTGCTTGTAGGTGATGTATAAGTAGGAGAAGTTGTTGGTTGTGTCGCTGGTTGTGTTGTTGCTGTGGTTGATCCCTGAGAATCACCATACATTGGTTTATTGCCTGTTATGTTTTTATTTATTTTAGTGAAATGCCTATTAGGACCAAATTTAAGTGTTTGTTTTAATGTTAATAACCTAAAAGGTAAAACATCATCTGCAAAATAAACCCCATCAGGCATTATACGATAACTACCTACATAAAAACTTCTATTTGCTAATAAAAATTCATTACCTCCTGTGTTTAATCCTTTTTGAATTATTCCAGGAAATATAGATCTAAATGTATCTCCTGCTGGTGTAAGATATTCTTCAGGTTTATATTTTGCACACCAATAATTTGCCCTTACTTTTGCATTCCATCTTGAACAATTATTATTTGTACTAGGATCATAAAAAGCACAATTAGAACAAAGTTGTTCTTGAGAAATTGGTTGTTTGTAAGCTGCAGGTAAATTATTAGAAATAGAAGTATTATCATCTGTGTATTTTCTATTTCCATTTCTTAATATTAAAATGTTTCCATTTTCAAATAAGTTAGGTTTAGCAGAAGCTGATACTCCTACTGTGTATATTTGTTTAAAATTATTACCTGATGTATTAAATGTTGTTGTATTGTAAGGACCTACATAAACTTCTCCACTTGTCCTCATTAAGATATTTCCAGTAGTTGTTAAATTCTGAACTGTTGGGTTATTAATATAACTGTTATCTATATGAGTTGTAGTCTGATTTGTATTAGTAAAAGTACCATTAGTAACATATTGACATGTTCCGTTTTCTGTTGTTGCTAATGGGTTATAATTTATAGCTGTAGAATCTGTACAACCTGCTATGGCGCAAGATCCATCATCTGTGTTTGCAAATGGGTTATAATTAACTGAATTAGGGTTAGTACAACCATAAACAGGTAAGATACAACTACCATCATTTAAATTAGCTGATTGATTGTAATTTAAAGCAAGAGGATTAGTACATCCTGAAATTAATTCAAAATTTTCACCATCTTTAATTCTTAATACTCTTCCTTCACCAATTCTTATACTACCTGTTGTATTGCTAGCATCACTTCCTGTTGTTATTCTGATTGGTCCTTCTACATATGAAGCTACATTAGCATTAGTTGCTCTTTGTCTGGGAACATCATATCCTGTTGCAACAGATGTTTTTGTTTGATATTCTGTTTTATCTAAATTATGGTAATGAAGAGCTCCTGTTGGGTCAAGATCAACATCTATTGTATTATTATAAACATAACTGTTTAAATTAACTGTTGTTTGTACATTTAATCCTGCTGTAAAAGCTGCGCTTGCTGATAATAGAAAAACATTATCAGATCCAGATCTAAGTTGAGCTGAGGATGTGGGTGTTCTTTCTGAAGAACTAACAGGTATAGATGAAGTAACATTAAATAACCTATAATCTAAAAACCGATTAGGATCATAACTACTAGAAAGAGGATTATATATAGACATTCATACTTAGTTTTATTCTATTATAAATATAAAAAAATCTCACCTTACATTTGAAAGAGAGATTTTATTATTTTTAATGAGATGACTTATAATATTATAAATGAAGCTGTATATGCAGTATCATTTGTAATATTTTCACCTGTTTCATTATGAATTTGTACAGAGGCTGTGTATAATGCTATTGTTGCTGCTGTTATAATAGATCCTGTTATGTTTGTTATTGTATTACCTGTAAATGAACCTAATACTATTGAATCTGTTGCTATTGATGTATTACGTAATTCAAAGAATGAAAATGTTCCATCATTTACTTGGGCTTGTACTTGATTTCTTACTTCAACTTTTCTACCATTAACAGTATAAAAAAGTGCGTCTGCTGAAGTACCTGCTGTTATACGAGTATCAAAACCACTAGCTGATATAAATCCTGAAGCTGATACATCTCCGTCAGTTTCAATTCCTGCACTTGCACTTACTCTACTTGCACTTATATGACCTGTATGTGTTAATGTTATTCCATGTCCAAGAGGGACTGCTGATCCTACATGTATTGTGTGACTTGCTGTTACATTACCAAATGAACCTGTACCTGGCATAAAACCATTATAAGCGTTACCAATAGCTCCAATATTCGCACTTGAACTTATATCTCCTTCTGAATTTATTATTCCACTTGCACTTATATTAGTTTCAGAATAAATCATTCCGCTTGATGAGATATGACCAAATGAACTTGTACTTGTTGTATCAGCTTCAAAACCTACACTTGCGCTTACTCTACTTGCGCTTATTTGACCTACTCCAGAAATATTACTAGAGCCTATTGTTATGTTATTTGTTTGAAATGAACTTGCAGTTATATTACCTGAAGATGTAATATTAGTTGCTGATAAATTAAAAATAGTTCCTAATGAGATAATATTTGGTTGGGCTGCTGTAGTAATAGTACCTTCTATTAATCCAAAGGAACCTGTTATACCATATACTGTTCCACTTGTACTAATATCTCCACTTGCACTTATATACCCAAATGAACCTGTAGCATCCATTGCATTTATACCTCCTGTGAATGAACCAGTTCCACTAGAAGTTATATCACCACTTGCAGAAATATCATTTATAAATAAATCATTGAATTTTTTAACAGCTGAACCTAAATTATGTGTATTAGTAACATCAGGAATCATTTCTCCTCCTACCGTTATAGGACTAGATCCTGATAAATAACTAATAGAAGCTGATGTTATAGTTACAAGACCATTTGTTAGGTTTACAGATCCTGATATATTATCAAATGAACCTGATTTTGCAAATATAGTTCCCCATTTTTTAACTCCTGTACCTAAATCAAATGCTCCATCTATATCAGGGATTAAACTAGAGGTAAATTCTGAATTTACTACGATATTATCTGTGTTTGCATTTCCTAAAGTTAATTTTCCCGATAAAGTAATATCATCTGCTACTATTAAACTTTGTGATATCTGTAATGATCCAGATATATTAACTATGGACCCCGTTTGAGGTTGAATTGTATTTACTATTAATAAGCTCATTTCTGTTTGTGTTTGTTATAAATATATATTATTTTTAAAAAATTATGCATTTAATAAATCTTTAACTAATACTTGAGAACCTACAGCTACATTAAGAGTTGCATTTGTTCCTAATGTTATAGGTCCGTATAAAATCATATTAGTATTTGTAGGTACGTTTGTAGTAGAAGATATAGATTGTACGTTTCCAAACCCACCAAAAGAGGCAAATCCATTTACTGTTAAATCTCCACCCGCTAAAATATTAGCACTTGTACTAATATCTCCACTTGATGAAATATACCCAAATGAACCTGAATTATCTGTTTCAAATCCTCCACTTGCACTTATTTTTCCGCTTGAACTTATAGTTCCTGAAGCTGTGATATTTCCCATTATGCCAAAAGATGTAGACATATCTGAAGATTTACCCATACTAATGTAATTATTATCACCACTTAAATTATAATCATAAAATAAAGTACCACTAACAAATGTACCTATTCTGTGTGCTATAGTATATTTAGTGTAATCTAGTGAAGTAAGAGGAGACATTATTGCTTCAGGTCTTACAATAGAATTAAATCCTTCTATTGGTGTGGCTAACTTTAAAGTTTTACCTTCTTTTAATCTTCGAGCATCCTCTTGTCTAAATCTTGTTATTTCTCCTGATTTACTAACAAATCTAATTGAGTCTTCACTTAAAAATAAATCTCTCCATACATTATCTGGTCCTCCTAAATCCCAAGCACTACTTGAGTCAGGTATAATTGAACCTGAAGATTGTATACCATAAATTACACTTGTTGATCCAGAAGTATAACTTAAACTTCCTGTTGCTTGAATAGATCCTGATAAATAACTAGCTGTTATTTGTTGGATTGTTAATGAAGAGGCTGTTATGTTAGTTAATCCTGAACCATCTCCTATAAATTCTGAGGCAGACACATATCCACTTGAACTTATATTTCCACTTGCTGTTATATCTCCATTAATCTTTGCGCTTCCTTTAAAATGTAATCCTGTACCATTATGTTCTAAATAACCTGCACTACTGTCTTGGCCTCTAAAATATACTTTGTCTGCTGTTATGTTTCCACTTGCACTTATGTCTCCTGAGGCAGTTATACTACCTTGAATATCTATACTACCTGTGTTTTCACCATTTACTAGTAAGTAAGAGTCTAATAAGTCAGCATAATTCCCCCCTGTAGGTTTTTTGCCTGTTTCAAAATATCCTTTTAATGTATTTCTTGTTTGTTTTGCCATTTTATTAATCTATTATGTCTTCTCCAATACTATCATAACCTATACCTGCTCCACCATCTCCTACTTTATTAATTTTATGTCTTTGTCTTTCATTCTCTAAATTATCTCCTTGTACATTTTCTGATATACTTATTTGAGATCTTGTATAAGTTTTTTTAGGATGTTTTTTAATTGAAGCACTCATTGCGTCTGGAATTATATATCCTTGTAATTTTACAGTAAAGTCTGTTTTTACCATTCTATTAGTACCTTGAGATATTTCTATTTTATTTGCAAAACTATCTATTCTTGCATTA